>VAPC010173347.1_pt1 | contig 17870 bp, 10 predicted proteins | sample 3395121 | NCBI WGS metagenome assembly VAPC01 (sample SAMN08290434, study PRJNA428436) | hydrothermal vent metagenome | isolation source: Deep-sea hydrothermal vent chimney | place: Indian Ocean: Southwest Indian Ridge | depth 1711 m m
GAGCCTTCAAATCCCCCCTGCCCCCCTTTTCTAAAGGGGGGAAACACAATAAGCATACATTGATTCATAAGATTTTACCCACACTCTTCCACGATGAGCCTCTATTATATTATAAAATAAATAACCTTAAGGGTATGATTTGTGTCATAACCGCTTGAAATTCCAAGCTCTAGATTCTTAATACTAAGGAATAATCTGATATTTTAATTAGGATTTAGATATTAGAATTTAGAATTTTACTTTCATCTTGACCATAAAGTGTTCCTTGTGTTAGAAAAGGCAATGAAGAAAAAACAGGAACTGCTCTCAAAAATTCCCTCTGTTGATGAGCTGCTTAAAAACCCATATTCTGAAAAATTGCTAAAACATTTTCCGAGAAAGATAGTGCTCAGTGCTGTTAGACAGGTACTTGAGGGAAAAAGAAAAGAAATATTAAGTGGTTTATACCCTGAACTTTCTGCTGATGCATTACTGCATGATATTGAGAGAACCATTAAGGATCTGGGAGCTTATAAGCTAAAACCCCTTATAAATGCAACTGGTATAGTTATTCATACTAATCTTGGAAGATCAATTCTTTCTGAGAGTGCTCTTGACAATATAAAACAGGTTGCCGGCAGTTATTCCAATCTGGAATATGCGCTTTCCGAGGGTAAGAGAGGTAAGAGATATTCTCATATAACAGATATCCTAAAAGAACTAAGCAGTGCAGAAGACGCACTTGTTGTTAATAACAATGCTGCTGCAGTGCTTGTCAGTCTTAATACACTGGCAAAGGACAGGGAAGTGATAGTATCGAGGGGTGAGCTTGTGGAGATAGGAGGCTCTTTCAGGATTCCTGAGATAATGAAATCAAGCGGCGCTGTCTTAAGAGAGGTTGGTGCAACGAATAAAACTCATTTTGCTGATTATGAAAATGCTTTGAGCGGTAATACTGCACTCCTGCTCAAGGTTCATCAGAGTAACTATAAAATGACCGGTTTTACTGAAGAAGTGTCAATAGGCGAACTGGTTAAGCTTGGCAGGGCTTTCAGGATTCCTTTAATTGCAGATCTTGGAAGCGGGTGCATGATAGATTTGAAGAAATACGGTATTTATGGTGAACCGACTGTTTCAAATATCATAAAAGCAGGAGCTGATATTGTCACTTTTAGTGGCGACAAACTGCTGGGAGGCCCTCAGGCAGGGATAATACTGGGCAGAAAAAAATTGATAAAGAAGATTCAGAAAAACCCCCTTCTCAGGGCTGTGAGAGTAGACAAACTAACCCTTGCATCTCTTGAATCGGTTTTTATGCACTATCTTGATGAGGAAAAAGCTGTCAGGGATATACCTACACTAAGGATGTTGACACAGCCCTCAGATAGTATCAGACAAAGGGCTAAAAGTATTTCTTTAAACTTAAGAAAAAATATCAATAATAAGGCGAAGATAGAGATACTTGCGGGTAAATCAAGAGCAGGTGGAGGTGCATTGCCTGAAACAGATTTTCCTACTTTTGTTGTATCAATCAAACCTGCAAAGATGTCTGTAAATTCTCTTGAGAAGAGATTAAGAGAGGGAGCCACCCCTGTAATAGCAAGGATTAGTGAGAATACACTGCTTATTGATGCAAGAACGATACAAGACAAGGAAGTAAAAGGACTTGTCAAATGTATAATATCGGCTCTTTCATGAAAATATTTAAATTCCGAATCATAAGCACTCTATGAGCCGTTGGCTCAACGAGCCATAGGCCAAATAACAAATAAATCACAAGCACCAAATTCCAATTTTCAAACGTTTGGAATTTTGGTCATTGGAATTTGGAACTTATTTGGGATTTGCTTATTGTAATTTCGAAATACATTGGATCTGGTTTGATATTGAAATCCTGAAATTAGAAATTTTTCCGGTTGAAATTTATGCGTTACATAATTTTAGGAACCGCAGGACATATTGATCACGGTAAGAGCGCCCTTGTAAAAGCCCTTACAGGGATAGAACCTGACAGGCTCAAGGAAGAAAAAGAACGAGGCATAACAATTGATCTTGGGTTTGCCTTTTTAAACTATCCGCCTGGCGGCGAGACAAGTCCGCCCGGGAGCGGGACCCGCCTGGCGGCGAGGCACGCAGGCCTGGAGGGGCTAAATGTAGGAATAGTTGATGTGCCAGGGCATGAGAGGCTAATTAAAAACATGCTGGCAGGTGCAGGCGGTGTTGACCTTGTTTTGCTTGTTATAGCTGCTGATGAGGGGGTAATGCCTCAAAGTAAAGAACATCTTGCAATCTGTAACCTCCTGAGAATAAAAAAGGGCCTTATAGCTATAACAAAATCAGACCTGGCAGATAAAGATCTGATAGCTCTTGTTAGAGATGACATTAAAAATCTTGTAAAAGGAACGTTTCTTGAAAATGCTGATATTGTAACTGTGTCCTCAAAGACCGGGGATAATCTGGATGTTCTAAAGGATAAGATCAAGGAAGCTTCTTCGAATATTAAACCAAAGCCTGAAAAAGGAATTTTCAGGCTTTTTGTTGACAGGGTCTTTACACTTAAAGGTTTTGGTACTGTTATTACCGGTACTGCTGTTTCAGGAAGCATCTCAGTTAATGAGCCTGTCGAAATTATTCCAAAAGGGATAAAAACAAAGATCAGGGGGCTTCAGAGCCACGGAGAGTCGCTAAAGACAGCTTATGCAGGACAGCGTGTAGCAATAAATCTCCAGGGGATCGAAAGAGAAGAGATCCGAAGGGGTGATGTTCTAACTATACCGGGTAAAATAAAAGCGACTTTTACGGCTGACGCCTCAATAGAGATTCTAAAAGACAGTTCAATGCAGATACTTAAGAACAGAAGTCTTATACATTTTCATTCCGGAACTTCTGAACTGATTGGAAGAATTATTCTTTACGACAGGAAGGATATAAAACCCGGAGACATTGCATACTGCCAGTTCAGATTTCAAAATCCTGTGTCCCTAATGGCTGGAGACAGATTTATTATCAGAAGATTTTCTCCGCTTGTTACAATTGGCGGGGGTGAGATACTTGACCCTTCGCCCCGGCGTGTTAAAAGAAAAGGAGTCTATTCAGGCAAGATCGATCTCGGGGCAGATCTGAAGATTTTTGAACATGGCAGTCTTGAGGAAAAGGTATTAGTAAAAATGCTTCATAGTGACATAAAAGGGATAACTCATAAGAGTATTGAAGGATGGGTTCAGACTGAGCTTCCTGAAATTGCTAATGCTGTAAATAAACTACTGCAGGAAAACAGAGCAATTCTGATAGATAATAAGCTTATACATAAAGATGTATTTGACAGTTTTTCCAAACAGGTTCAGTCGACGGTGGAGTCTTTCCATAAAGATAACATGTTAAAGGCTGGAATGCCCAAGGAGGTCCTTAGGGCGCTTTTTAGGCAGCTTGACCAGAAATTTTTTGAGAGCCTGCTTTCTAAAGTTAAGGGAATTGCAGTAGAAAAAGAAATTATCAGGTTGAAAACATTTAAAATTTTCCTAAGTGATGACAAGAAACTTTTAAAAGGGAAAATACTCAGGATACTTGAGAGTGCAGCATTCCAGCCTCAGATAAAACAGGAGCTTGCAAAAGCTGTTGCAATCAGCAGTAAAGAGCTGGATGAACTGTTAAAAATCATGGTATCTGACGGAAATCTTGTCAGGATTAACGATATTCTTTACCTGCCGTTATCCAGTTATAAAAAAATGATGAAAGGACTCAAGGACTTTTTCCGGGAAAAACCGGAGATGACCGTTGGAGAGTTCAGAGACATTCTCTCAACTTCACGAAAATATGCCCTTCCTTTTCTTGAGTATCTGGACAGTAACAGAATAACCCTTCGAGTTGGGGATGTAAGAAAACTTCTTATTAAGTGAAATTCAGATTGTTCAAGCCGCTTAAACCCTTTAAACTGTTTGAACGATTTGAACGGTTTAAATTGATCCGGACAATCCGATGGTAACTCTGGATAAAAAAAACAAGAGAATGTCCGATATAAATTCTATTGCTTGCCAGATCAAGCACAACTGCAACATTTCAGATGCTAAATATTGGGGTTTTTATTCTCCATGCGGACTTCTTCTAAGATTGAGGGATTTATACAGGATTGAAAATGGATTGAAACCGTGGGTAAGCATAGACCATGAAGAAGTAGGAGACTGGATAAGTGATAAAGAAGAGATGTGGAAAGAACTTGATACTTTTGATCTTCAGAATATCGGGATTGGCAGCAAAAACTACCGTCCATTCGATGTAAAAGGCATAAATATGGCACTGGCAAATTATGGACTGCTTTACGGGGCCGGGTACGGCAATTTTTCAAAACCTGTTTTTCTCCTGGCCGAGCTTTCAGAGGTGATCAGAACAGGTCAGCATAGTATTTATATATCTGACAGGGAAATAGCGCGTGATATTTCAGCTGACCTTGCCATGCTTCAGGGGAGCAGGATTATTGTAAGACGGGAAACAGTGAAACTTTTTTTATGGGGGAAACTGGAGGAAATGAGGGCAGGAAAAAATGACGGCCCTCTTTTACATGCTTTTTCAGAGTACGGAGTTTCCAGAGAGGATGTGTCTGATCCTGATGAACTTGAAAATCAGCTGGACAGAATAACCCGGGAAGAAATATCCACTTATATAAATCATGAACTTGGGGAAGCGTCACAGAAGAGGATATTGGGGAAATGGTGGGAAGACCTGGTTATAAAGCTTCCCTACAGCAGAGCTGAGTTATTCATAAGGGGCCTTAAAGATGTTCTTTCTGACACGTGTGACAGAGGAACACTTACTTATATCATAAAAAACAGGAAAGCAGGTTCTCTTAGTTTTTATGTTGCACTGTTGAGCGGGTTTAGAAAAAGTATTTTCCCTGATATTGTTACAGCATATAATGAATTTAAAACTGCTCGCAGCTGGGATGTTATAGAAGGAGCAAGGATTACAGGATATAAAAGGACAAAAAGCTATATAAAAATACTCAGGGCACTTGTGGATCAAAGCAGAACCTCACCAGAGGAGATAGAGAGAGGGTTAATTTCGAAAATTGTTTAACTTGAATGGATACATACGCTAAAAAATTAGATAATGCATTGCAGCTTCTAAAGAACTCGGAAAATATTGCTGTTTTTACAGGCGCAGGGATATCGACAGAATCAGGTATTTCGGACTTCCGCAGCCCCGGCGGGGTATGGGACCGTTATAAAATAGTTACATATCAGGAGTTTTTAAATGATCATGATGCCCGTGTTGCATATTGGAATATGAAAAAAGAGCTTTTCAGGGAAATGCGGAAGGCTGAACCGAACAGGGCACACAGGGCAATTTCAAAACTGGAAAAGACAGGAAAGCTCAAAAGTCTTATAACACAGAATATAGACGGCCTGCATCATGATGCAGGGAATTCTCAGGAGATTATTATTGAACTGCATGGCACTAACCGGAAAGCCATATGCCTTGGCTGTGGAAAGGCATGGCTTTTTAAGGAAATCCAGATAAGGCTTGAGGAGGGAGAGCTTGAGCCCAGGTGTGAATATTGTAAAGGTCTTATAAAACCTGCTACAGTTTCTTTTGGACAACCAATGCCTGAGGAGGAGATGTTAAGGGCATATGCCTCTGCAAGGAATTGTGATCTTCTTTTAATGATAGGGTCTTCTTTGCAGGTTGAGCCGGCTGCATCAATACCCCGTGAGGCCTATAAGGCGGGAGCGAAGCTGATTTTTATTAATCGTACAGAAACACAGTGGGATTATATGGCATCTGTAATTTTTAGAGAAAACGCGGGGGAAGTTCTGGAAACTATCATGGGGCATTTCGATGGTTTATAATATATTGTTTAACAAGGCAATAGTGGACTTGTCAATGGACTTTATGAAATGAGAAAAGAGAGATTAGCAACAATTCTTCTTTTTGTAATGGATGCGGCGGCAATATTCATTGTGCTTCAAGGCGCAATATTCCTCAGGAAAAACTTATTGCCGCTTTTTCTGCGATTTCCTGAATTTCCTGTAAAGGGTTTTATGGGCTTCTGGTGGGTTTTCCCTGTATGGCTTTTATTTTTTGCTTATGAGGGGTTGTATACAAAGAGATTTTCTTTCTGGGACGAAGTAAAGGTATTGTGGAAAGTTATTTTCTTCTCAACAGTAGCTGTATTTAGTCTGCTTTATCTCGGGAAAATGGGGGAACAGGTGTCAAGAACTGTAATAGTGGTAATGTGCATAATCTCATTTCCTGTTCTGCCGTTTGTAAGGATTAACACAAAAAAGCTTTTAATATATTCCGGATTAATGAGAAGCAAGGTACTTATACTGGGCGCAGGGAAAACCGGCAGGCTTATATTTAATGCTCTTGAGAGGGATACAAATCTTGGTCTTGATGTTGTAGGATTTCTTGATGATGACCCTGAAAAGATAGGTAAGCGGATAAAAGGTATAAAGATACACAGAGGCGTAGATAAAGCTCATAAATATATAAACAGATGCAGGATACATGATGTTGTTATTGCGATGCCGGGCTGCGAGAAAAATAAACTTATTGCAATTATCAATAAGCTTCAGCATGAAGCTCAAAATATACTGCTTATTCCTGATCTGTTTGGTGTTGCGGTCCTGGGGACAGAGCTACAGCACTTTTTCCAGGAACAGGCGATTGGACTTGAGGTTAAGAACAACCTTGCACGGCCGTTTAATATTATCATAAAAAAAATATTTGACCTTACAGTAAGCTTTGTGCTTTTTATAGTCCTTGCAATACCCATTGTTTTAGTCTCATTACTTGTACGGATTAATTCGAAAGGGCCGGCTATTTTTTCACAGGATCGTATTGGAACAAACGGAAAGCCCTTCAGATGCTTTAAATTCAGGACCATGTACTATGATTCAGAGAAGAAGCTGGATGAACTTTTACAGAGCAATCCGGGCGTAAAGGGCGAATGGGAACGTTCCTGGAAGATAAAAGATGACCCAAGGATCACAAGGATCGGCGCTTTCTTAAGAAAAACTTCTCTTGATGAGCTGCCGCAGATATTTAATGTGCTCAGGGGTGATATGAGCCTTGTCGGGCCAAGACCTGTTACAAAAAAAGAAATAGATGAATATTATAAGGATGATGCAAAGCTCTGTTTCGGCGTACCGCCGGGTATCACAGGACTGTGGCAGGTCAGCGGCAGGAGCAATACCAGTTATAGCTACAGGATAGCTCTTGATTCCTGGTATGTGAGAAACTGGAATCTCTGGCTTGATATTGTTATTCTGCTTAAGACAGTAAGGATTGTAGTAAAAAGAGAAGGCGCATACTGATCAAATCGTAAGCTCCCGCTATGAAATTACTTATCGTTTGTAACGGAAAAGGACTTGATTATAAATCCAGGGTCATGAATATTTGTTTGAGTTTACAGCCCTGTTAAAATTTTATGTGGAATTTAAATAAAAGAAAAATTGATAAGTTAAAAGGTTATTTGTTCAGGTCCCCGGCTTTTCTGAAAGAAGCAGACGAAGGCTTTCTTGAGAAATTTACCAGTTCAGAATGGAAAGAGTATGAGCTCTGGCTGTTCAGAAACCGTCATTTTAGTGTTAATAATCTCAGGAAGATGTATAAAAAAGCCCGGGGTTTTAAGACGAGACCTAAAATTTCCATAATAATGCCGGTCTATAATCCGGACACTTTAGAGTTCAAACACACAATTGATTCAATTTTATGGCAGGCGTATCCTTACTGGGAACTGTGTATTGCTGATGATGTATCTGATAACCTCGGGTATTTAGATATTCTCCGGGAAACCGGAGACAGACGGATCAGGGTTCATACCTGTAAGCAGCACTCAGGTATTGCAGGCACATCGCAGTACGCGCTTAAAATGGCAACAGGTGAATATGTTGCTTTAATGGATCAGGACGATGAACTTTATCCCGATGCTCTGTTTGCTTTTGTCAATTCCCTCCAGCACCATGAGATTGATTATTTTTATAGTGACAGGGATATGATCTCTCCTCAGGGGAAAAGATATATGCATTTTTTTAAACCCGGCTGGTCACCTGAGTATCTGCTGTCGTGCAATTATGCGACTCATTTTGAGATATATAAGAAAAGCCTTATTTCAGACATAGGGGGGTTTAGAACAGATTACGAAGGTTCCCAGGATTATGACCTTGTTCTAAGGGCAACTGAGCGAACCGAAAGGATTTACCATCATCCCATGGTGCTTTACAGCTGGCGGCAGTCACAGGGCAGTGTAGCGAGTGATCTTGAACTGAAATCATATGCATTCAGGTCAGGGGTAAAGGCTGTAAAGGATGCGGTGAAGAGGGTAAACCTGAAAGTTGAAGATGTTGTTGAAAATCCTGATATCTGGCGCGGGCATTACAGAATTATCTGGGATAAAGAGGGTTTTTCAGATAAAAAAATATTTTTCATTACCATAGGAAGGGATGAGAAAGAGACAAACAGATTAAAGCAGCTTTTTAAAAAGGTAGACAGTTCATTTAAGCTCAGTTTTATTTCTGCGGATTACAATATCGGGAGTATTAACAAGGCATTAAGAAGTATCAACCAGGAAGGATATGTATTCTTTTGCGATGACACTGTTACGGAGATTGTTTCTCAGGGACTAATTGATATGCTTGGTTATCTTTCTATTGACGGCGTTGATGCTGTAGGCTGTAAGTTTCTGGATCTTGATAATAAGATCTTTAATGCCGGTATTTCCATAACAGATTCCGGCAAGGTTTTATTTTCTTACAGAGGCAATGCCCATGATGAACCCGGTTATGGTGCTGTAGCATCAGTACCCAGAAATGTATCTGCTGTTTTTCCTTCGTTCTGGGGGTGCAGGGTTTCTTCATTAAAGGAAAGAGGTTATTTGAGAAGTGGCAGGGGTTATATCAATTCAGCCTTGAATTATTTTATTGAGATTATGAGATCAGGAAAAAGGATAACCTGTATTCCTTATATGTGTTTAAGGGTTGATGAAAAAAAGCTGAATTTTGAAGAGGATATCAGTGCTTTTAAGTCCCTGTGGATAAGAGAAGGCATGAGAGATAAATATTATAATCCTAACCTGTCTGATGTATCCGAAGACTATGGTATAAAAATATAAGGAGAAAAAGTGACAGAACCTGCTGTACTTATTATTATCGTTACATACAATAAAAAGGAATATGTTACAAACCTTTTAAAATCTCTTAATGATATTGATTACAAGAACTATGATGTTGTTGTGGTAGACAACGCCAGTATAGACGGAACATCAGAGTATTTAAAAGAAAACTTTCCAGCTGTAACATTGATTGAAAATAAAGAAAATACCGGGGGTTCAGGCGGATTTAATACCGGTCTCAGTTATGCTTTTGAAAGAGAAAAATATAAATATTACTGGCTTCTTGATAATGATGTTGTTGTTTCAAAAGATGCTCTAAGTGCACTTGTAAGCGTACTTGATAATAACAGTGATATTGCAGTTGCAGGCTCGCAGATGTGCCAGCTTGACAACCCTGAAGTGACCAATGAGATTGGCGCTTATGTTGACCTTCGTCATGGCGGTCTTATACTTAACAGACATCAAACCAGAAGAAAAAATAATGCAACAGGCATTTTTGATGTTGATTATATAGCAGCGGCATCTTTACTGGTAAGAGCAGATGTAGCTAAAAAAGCAGGCCTCTGGGAGAATTTTTTTATACACTTTGATGATGTCGACTGGAGTCTTAGGATTAAAGATATGGGGCACAGGGTGGTTGGTGTTGCTGATTCTGTGATATGGCACCTTTCTGCTGCTGAAAAGCCCATTACATGGCAGCAATATTATGATGCAAGAAATATGTTATTCCTTCTTGACAGGCATGCATCAAAAAGAGATGTAGCGAGATTTGGCAGAAGAAAGTGTCTTCAGGCTATACATACTGAACTGAAAGGCTTAACCCCTGTTGCTGAAATTATTCTTGATGCAATTGAGGATTTCCATAATGGTGTGAAAGGGAAAAAAATGTTTGATTTCCCTGAAACCTTGAATGAAGAGAAACTTAAAAGCACCCATCCTGACAAAGATATACTGGTGTTTCAAAATGAGTGGTTTGATCTTAAAAAATTTCCTTTTGAGGATCCTTATAAGGATTCAATAAAAGAGATAATGATTGCTCCATATCTTATAGATGCGAAATATAACTGGGAAACAAACGGAGGGATAACAGTGAACCGGCAGGGGAAGTTTAAAAAACGGCTCCTTGTGCTTTTTGCCATGCTTACCGGATACAGAAAATATAAACGGTCTTATATTGATATCAGATACATGCCGTATAGCGCGGCTTTTTTATCTGATGAACTGGCAGTAAATATTGGAGAGTCGTATTGGATATTAAAAAGGGATAATCCGACAGTAATAAGAAACCTTTTCCGTATTATCAGGAAAAGTATAAAATACTATATTAAATTTTTATTTTAAGGGGTTTTTAATGCAATATGATTTTTTAATTACAGGTGCAGGTATCACCGGTGCTACTGTTGCAAGGATACTTGCGGAAGCAGGAAATAAAGTCCTTGTTATTGATAAACGCAGTCATATCGGCGGTAACTGCTATGACGAATTCGATGAACATGGAATACTTGTTCATAAATACGGCCCGCATATTTTCCATACAAATTATAAGGAAGTCTGGGAGTTCCTTTCACGTTTTACAGAATGGAGAGAATACCAGCATAGGGTAAGGGCTTATGTTGAAGGTAAGCTTGTGCCGTTTCCTATTGGTCCTGACACCATTAACCAGCTTTATAATATATCTCTTTTACCTGATCAGATGGCAGGCTATCTGGATAAAGTAAAAGTGAAGATTGAAAGAATATCCAATTCAAGAGATATTATTTTATCAAGGGTTGGAACAGACCTTTATGAGAAGTTTTTTAAAAATTATACATTAAAACAATGGGGAATTCCTGCAGAAAGACTTCATCCCTCAGTCTGTGAAAGGATACCTGTAAGATTAAACAGAGATGACAGGTATTTTACAGACAGGTATCAGGGAATGCCGCTTAAGGGCTTTACAGAACTCTTTAATAAAATGCTTGCTCATAACAATATTGATATTCTGCTTGAGACGGATTATACAGACACTCCGGGAAGTGTGAAATATAAAAATCTTGTTTATACCGGGTCTGTTGATGAATATTTTGATCGTTGTTATGGAAGACTTGGGCACCGTTCTTTAAATTTTGAGTTTAAAAATTTTACAACTGTTTCTTTCCAGGATGTTGCTGTGGTGAATTATCCGAACGGGTGCGACTATACAAGGATAACAGAGTACAAGAAACTGACAGGTCAGCTGTCAGACTCAACTACGGTTTCATATGAATATCCCTGTAATGGGGGGGACCCTTACTATCCCATACCAACCTCTGAGAACGCTCAACTTTACGAAAAATATTGCAAGGAAACAAAAAAATTGAAAAATGTTGTGTTTGCAGGGCGCCTGGGAGCATATCGTTATATGAATATAGATACTGCCTGCTTTGAAGCTATGAAAATAGCCAGGAAAATGTTGAATGGCAAATAAAAAAATAGTCTTTCTTATATGTATGATCATGTTCTTTTTTCTGGAGGCTGGGGCTGAAGATATATACTCACGTTACAGTATGCCTCCAATGAAAAGGGCGCCCGATAGTTCCTCAGCTCAAAAAATATTAAGAAAAGCAAAGGTTTTAAAGCATGCACAGGAGATGCCTGTTAGCATTACTGAGGTTATGGACACTGACAGGTTTATAAACGATCTTAAGGTCTCAATTAATAAAGAGCTAAAAACACTGGGACAAAATTATAAAATAGTTAACTTTGAAGGTAATACCTCAAAAGAACTTAATAATTTCATAAAAAGCCTTCCCTCTTCTGATAAAGTCAAAATAATACTTACAAAAAGAGAGATAAAGCTTGACGAACCTGTAAAGCTCAGAAGCAATACAATAATCAAAGGTAGTTCAACCCGCCTTATAGCTAAAAATATAGATATTGCAATCATAGGGAAAGGGATTGAGAATGCAGGTTTAAGGGACCTGACAATTGAAGGAACCAAAAAAATCGGGGTAATGCTTGTAAATACAACCAGAATCATGATTGACAATATTGCGATAATCAAAAGCCAGGATAGAGGTATGATTATTCGGGGACAGTCCAGCTTTATTCATGTTAATGACAGCACGTTCAAAGACAACAAAAAAGGCGGAATAATGATACAGGAGGGGTCTCATCATGTATATATCAGTAATTGCGAAGTGTCTGGCGGTTCCGACAGTTCCAACTGGTCTGCAGGTATTGTGATAACCAGTCTTGCTCCTGCATCTGAATACGGTATAAGGGATGCATTTGACAATAATTATTTCTATCCCAAAAACCTTTCGTTTAAAAAGAGATCAGTACCGTTTAAGAATATAATATTGGGTTCGCATATACATGATAACCAGTCTTCAGGAATATATATTGACGGTGGAAATGCTAATGTTGTTGAAGGTAATTATATTGTCAATAATGATAAGGAAGGGTTGTGTCTTGATTTTTTTTCAGTGGGTAATATAATTGAATCCAATAGTATAAAAAATAACGGTTTCAGGAGGTTACAGTCTGATGACGATCTCAGACATGATGATGTCCTTCATTTTGGACGGCTTGCCGATGGCTCAGCTGTCTCTAAACTGCCTAATATATCCCTTGATAATGCAGCCTATAACATCATCATACGCAATACAATCACAGGTGCTGCAGGCGATGGTATCAAGATTGTAAGAAGCGGATTTAGAAATATTATCGGGCTTAACAGTATTACTGATAACAATGCTGGAGAAAATAGTGTTTTCCATTTTTCCGGTGTTCTTCTTGGCTCAGCAGGTAAAGGAACTGAAAATAATATAAATGGGATTGATGCCCTTCCATCCATTGAAAATATCGTCTTTGGTAACACTATTTATGGTTCTCACAGGCACGGGGTTCTTATTGATCATGGAAACATATATAATGATATATATGATAATATAATAATGAAACAGAAGGCTGAGCCTGTTTTTGAACATGACCGGCCAAACAGTATTATTGGAAACAGCTTCAACGACCGGTAATTTAGTATGAGAAAATGCTCTTCAGACAATAAACCTGTCCGTCTAATGGAAAAGGTGAACAACATAACTATGAAAAAAGCCATGCTATTAACAATCATATTTGCAATAATTTATATTTTAAGCGGTTCAGCCTTTGCAGATAGCTACATGGCAACAACTGATTTGCAGATACGGGCAGTAATTAATACCGTTGAAAAAGGCCCTGTAGATGCAGTGTGGCAGAAAGGCGGGGAAGACACAACCAGCAGGGGAGATAGAGTTATCTGGGGGCATTTCTATGCAAGCCCTTCTGATGTAACATGGGGCAGCCTTAATAACCCTGATTTATTCGTAAAAATATGGTATGACGTAAGTGGCAGAGTGGATGTTAACTTCTTTCATGTGTCAGTGCCTGATATAACAGTATATTCAGACTATCCATTTGACGGTACTGTGGATGAGCAAGGCACTACAACCATGTCCAGGAGGTACATCAGGCAGTATTACGAAGGAGGCCAGAGCAATTCCGAGGATAATTACGAAGACGGACTGCCTGCTTCCGGGTATTTGCAAACAGGCGATCCTGTTGGATATATCACGATAAACAACCTTGGATTTGGATCCATGATAAACACAGTGGAAAAGGGCCCTGTTGAAGCTGTATGGCGTTTTGGCGGGCAGGATACGACAACAAGAGGAGATCAGGTAATATGGGGGCATTTCTATGCAAGCCCAACTGATGTAACATGGGGAAGTTCTGATAATCCTGACCTATACGTAAAGATATGGTCTGATGTAAGCGGCAGAATAGATGTTAATTTCTTTCATGTATCAGTGCCTGACATAGAGGTCTATTCTGATTATCCTGACGATGGTATATATGATCAGACTGGCACTACCATAATGGCTGACAGATATATAAGGCATGAGTATTGGAGTGGTCCTGTTCTGGAAGTCACACCTCCCGCTCTTAATTTCGGAGCGGTTACTATTGGCAGCTCACCTTCTTTAGCTGTAACTGTTCAAAATACAGGAGATGGAACTATTAATGTAACGAGTGTAACCGGTCCTTCTGTTCCTTACAGCATGACCAATGGGTGTATAAGTGCTGCACTTCTCAGTGGGCAAACATGCACAATAACTATCCAGTTTACTCCTACAGCAACCGGGTCATTCAACGATTCACTGCAGGTTAATACTGACGCAGGTAACCAGACAGTAAATATCACAGGCACAGGACAGACTGTTTCTACGACTCAAATATTAGTAAGCCCGACAACTGTTAACTTTGGTACAGTAAACTTGGGCAGCAGCACAACAAGTAATGTACAGGTGCAAAATATCGGCACAGCTGACCTGAACGTAACATTTGTAGGTTCTTTTTCACCTTCTGTATTCTCTCTTGATTCAAACGGCTGTACATTACCTGTAGCGCCGGGAAATACATGTGATATAAGCGTACGCTTTACTCCTGCTACAGGTTCAACATACTTAGGCAGTTTCCAGATAAATTCTAACGGAGGAAACCAGCTGGTAACCCTTAATGGTACAGGACAGGCCAATCCAACACCTCAAATATCAGTAAGCCCAACAACTGTTAACTTTGGCTTTGTAGGTGTGGGCAGCAGCACAACAAGGAATGTGCAGGTACAAAATATCGGTACAGCTGACCTGAACGTAACATTTGTAGGTTCCTTTACACCTTCGGAATTCTCTCTTGATTCAAACGGCTGTACATCACCCGTAGCGCCGGGAAATACATGTGATATAAGCGTACGCTTTGCTCCTGCTGCAGAAATAACATACAACGGCAGTTTCCAGATAAACTCAAACGGAGGCAACCGGACAGTAAACCTTAACGGCACAGCAGAGATTGGCGGCGGAGGCGACATCGACCTTGAACCTACTTATATCCGGGCAAGGCCTCCGAATTTTAACCTGTTCGCCAGAGGCAGCACAAGGGTATTTGACTACAGGATCAGAAACAATGGCGGTTCCCCTTCAGGCACAATCAGAATTAAAGCCTTCTATTCTCTGGATCAGGTTCTGGATGGCAGTGATATACAAGTTTCAAACTTCACAATAAGCAGTATTAACGGAGGCGCTGAGTCATCTCTGGTTCTCTCAACATTTACCCCGTGGACCCTTGCGGTTCATTCTGTATGGTACCTTATTCTCGTAGTAGATCCTGAGGACACCATTCCGGAGACAAATGAAAATAACAACACCATTGATCACGGTGGGTTTGTTTATGCGTAAAACTGTTAATGCGCACAGATATATAAGGCTTGATTTTTAGAACCAGGTCAATTTTTAACACAAAACAGGCACAGTGAAGGGGCTTAGAACCACTCCAAGGTAGAAATAATTAATCTTAATAGGACACATTAATTTAATTGTATTGACAAAAAAGGCTCAAAACTGTATAAAAAGTTTTATTCTACAATTTTCTCCCGTAAATAATTTTCTTTAAATAAATATGTATTCCCGATAAAGCCAAATCCCAAGTAATCAGAAGACAGAAAGCGTATGAAAAAGTTTCTTTTTATTAACTTATCATTATTTTTATTTCTTATTTCCTTCATGACAAACATTTCAAATGCGATTCAAAAAGATTGCGGTGTCGCCTGGCGGGAATGTATGTCAAAATCTACTTATGGCCAATACGAATATGGATTCTGTGACAATATGGGTTTTGATGATATTTGGGGGCTAAACAATAAAGAATGGAAGTCTATATCATGGATAAATACTGATTGTATTTATGAAGACGATGTAGCCATTGGAAGTTATAGTATCTCTTTTACTTGGACCAGTCTTATAGGAGACCCTGAGGGTTTATTCTTTCATATCTATCAGACAGGCATGGATCGCAGTGAATGGCTAAGTTTGAGTTTAGCAGATATGTACAATAAAATAACGTATGATTTTTGGTATACAACTAATGATAGCACTCAATATATAGAATTAGAGAATTATTCAACTCTATATCCAATTATTGAATATCAAGCAGAAAGAGATGAAGAGCTAGGAATTGGTTTTTATTATTATCCTTGCTGTTCTCTGTGGAGTAATTATATGTGGTCTGCATATGTCAGCAGTTTTTCGGTAGAATATTCTGTCCCTCCATATTTAGTATCTCCAGCAAATGGATGGGACTATCCTACAGGAACAACCGTTAAACTTGATTGGTCTGATACACGAGTAGATCGGTTATATTATATGGTTCTTTATTCAACCACCCAAGATTTTTCTTCAGATGTACAAAGAAAAGATAATCTTACTCAAAGTGAAGTAGAAATTGGTCCCTTTAATTCCGAGACACGAATTTATTGGAAGGTACAAGTCTATGGCAATTCCACCGAAACTACTTTTGTTGGACCAAGGTATTTTGATATATTTGTGCCACCCACTCTCGATTCAATTACAATCAGTGGTCCAACGCAGGTCAATGAAAATTCTGGAGCTCAATATTCATGTACTGCTTATTATAGTAATGGTACTGCTAATACTGCCATATGCTCAAGTAACGCTATTTGGAGTGAAAATTGTAGTGCTGCAACAATCAATAGTAGTAGTGGGTATCTAACCACAAGCTCTGTTACATCAGATGAATCTTGCAGAATCACGGCAAGTTACAGTGGAAAAACTGATACACACGATATAACGATTATAAATGGACAGTCTACCCGTTATGACTTATCAATAGACATTTATGGTGAAGGCAGAACTAGTTGTACTAACGCAGTGGGAGGACTCGGAGGATGCAGTTCACCACATTGTGACATTTCATTTTACGCTGGCACTGTAACAACTTGTACTGCCACTCCTACTGCAGGCTGGAGTTTTAGTGGATGGGGGGGCGGTGACTGTAGTGGAACAGGTACATGTCAAGTCACGATGACTTCCAATAAGAATGTAACAGCGACATTTATTAACGGCGGAACAGATGATTGTTATGAAGAAAACGACACAATGGCAACAGCCTATTACCCGGGATCCAACTGGGAACAGAACTGGCTATCTACCCTTGGTTGTACTGCGGTTCAGGCAGATGAGGACTGGTATAAAATTGATGTGGACCCTACCGGATATGAGCGTGTAGTGATAGACTTGCAGTTCACACATGCTGATGGAGATATTGATGTTTGTCTTTTTGATTCTGTTGGCAACCCTTTAGCATGCTCTATAAGTATAAGTGATAATGAAGCCATAGATTACGAAGTTTCAGGCCCTGGGACTTATTATATATGGGTTGGTTATGGCAATGCTGGCAACACCTATGATCTTTGGTGGGATGATTTGCCGCCACTAACTAATCAATATAGATTAACAACTTCTGTAAGCCCTTCTGAAGGTGGAAGCGTGAGTCCTGATTGTTCGGGAGGTTGCCCATATAATATCGGTGCTCAGGTTACTCTAACTGCAAATGCAAATAGTGGTTACGAATTTAATAGTTGGAGTGGGTGTGATAGCCCATCAGGGGCTGTATGCACAATGACTATGACTTCAGATAAGTTTGTAACAGCCACATTTACATCTGTTGCGGGGCCAATCGGTTACATGGTAACTAATGACCTCTGGATAAGGTCAGTTATCAATACAGTAGAAAAGGGCCCCGTTGAGGCTGTGTGGAGGTTAGGTGGAGATGCATGGACTGCGAGGGGAGACAGAGTCATTTGGGGTCATTTCTATGCCAGTCCCTCGGATGTAGCATGGGGAAGTGCAGATAATCCGGATTTGTTTGTAAAGATATGGTTTGATGTAAGCGGCAGAGTAGATGTTAACTATTTCCATGTATCAGTACC
>VAPC010722232.1_pt1 | contig 17768 bp, 1 predicted proteins | sample 3395121 | NCBI WGS metagenome assembly VAPC01 (sample SAMN08290434, study PRJNA428436) | hydrothermal vent metagenome | isolation source: Deep-sea hydrothermal vent chimney | place: Indian Ocean: Southwest Indian Ridge | depth 1711 m m
ATAGATACTATTGAGTCTGATTCTGATAATCGAATAGCTGATATTCATGTCTGGAAAGTTGGCCCGGCAGACTACGCGGCGATGATATCACTCGTTACGCACTTTCCAAAAGATTCAGAACATTATAAAAAATTATTAAGTAAATATAATGAACTTTCTCATATAACGGTAGAGGTGAATCACTGTATAGATGAGGCTTGTACAAATTTAAAATCAGAATAATCCTGATTACTGACGAGCACAAGACTAATGAAAGTCTGTGTATAAACTGCTATTTTTTATTCTTGTCATGCCCGGACTATTAATTAGATTTTTTTGCGCTTGATACATCTGCGAGTGATTGGATTTAAATGCCTTTTGTCAGGGTACAGCATTCCATCATATTCAAATGTAACGGATTTGTAGCACTCTTAGGAATTATTGATTCCGTCATGTTATCTTCAAAACGATGAAGGTCACAGATTGACGAGGTCACCTATAAATACTCAAATTTAGCAAAATGAAATTTTGAGTATTAACAATTGAAATACTCATAAAAAAGGGCTCAGAATAACCGGACTCTGAGTTTGCAGTATATTCAAATTACTGCACTACTAATGTTCCGCTTTCAATTGTAAGTGTTCCATTACTAATTATTATATTACCGTTAAGTACTGTTTCCGCAGTATTATTTGTGTAATTGCAATCATATCCGCCCTGTAGCGTTATTGATATATTACTATTCACAATCAAATTTTCAGTAAATGTCTGTGCTTGCGTCTGGATAGTGATAGAGGTTCCTTCTACTGCTGCGTCAATAGCCAGCTGAAGCGTTGGATAGTAAACAGGAGGCGCACCTGCAATCCTTATCGGAGACAGGCAAGTGCTGAAATTTGCTATCACGTTCTCGTCAGCATCCATTGTCATGGTGCACACATTATTTGATGGAGAGTCGCACCCTATCCAGTCGTTGAAGAAATAGCCGCTATTTTCATTTGCACTTAAAGTAATCAGTATATCAATATCATACCAGCATACTCCTGAACAGTCCGGGTTCACGCTGCCGGCGCCTGCCGGAGTTACGGAAGTGGTAAGCTGATATTGCGGAGCGTAAGTTCCCACGCTGAAATTGCCGCTGCTTAAAGGGGTAGAGCCAGAGTCGAAGTAAATTGTCCCGTCAGGATTGTATATTATTATTCTCATAGTGTCAGGATTGCCGTCAGTAATTGTTGCCTCAAATGTATATCCCGGAACTCCATTCACCGTACCTTCGCCTGTAATTGTAACTGTATCTCCTTCTACTGAGAATCCGGTAATCGATGTGCTTTCAAGGTTAATTCTCAATTTTGTATAGTAATAATCAAGCCAGCCTGTCTCCATGGAGGTCTGGCTTACATCTAATGATAAACTTGCGCTGAAACCCGGTTCGGGATAATTTAAACCGCCGCCTGTGATATGGTAGTATTCAGAGGTTACCATTACCGCTATATTATCAAAATCATCATTATCACCATCACTTACTGTCAGCATTAATACATATGTGCCTGCTGCATCCGGAATAAAAGACGGTGATGAAGTATCAGCTCCTGACAAGTCACTGTTTGTAACACTGCTTCCACCGGGAATAGTTACAAAACTCCAACTATATGCAAGCGCACCCGGCAGATTATCCGGGTCATTGCTTGCCGAACCATCAAATACAGCGGTCTCACTTAAATAGATGGTCTTATCATATCCTGCGTAAGCATTGGGAGGTATACCGGTAGTTCCTGCAATAATCTCTGTTGTATCTTCGGACAGAAGGTCGCTGTCGTTTACAGTAAGCTTCAATACATATGTCCCGTCAACATCAGGGATGAAGCTTGCATCTGCCTGATCATTGTTGACAATATCGTTGTCAGTGAGAGTGCTTGTTTGCGGAATTGTATCAAAACTCCACAGATAAGATAATGTCTGCGGTCCGTCATCAGGGTCATTACTCATACTGCCGTCAAGGTTTACCGGGGCACCCGTCAATGCATTCTGATCCAGTCCCGCACTTGAATTCGGTTTTACATTCGAAGTATAAGCGGTAAACACTACTTCATCCTGTGTGCTGTCAGATGTGCCGTCATTAACAATTAAACTTGCTGTATAAGTGCCGTCAACATCCGGAGTAAATACCGGTTTGGCACCGGTCGTATCAGAAAGGAGATCGTCGGTTACAGTGCTGCCGGACGGCACATCAAGGAAAGACCAGAGGAATGTTATCATATTCAGTTCAGGGTCATAGCTGCCGCTGCCGTCAAGAACCACCGGGATACCGGTCTCAGCATTCAGGTCCATACCTGCATCTGCGATCGGCGGGGCATCAAGCTGTCCTGCTGAACAGCCATTCTGATCCACCGGTTCTCCTGCCGGCGTCCCCGGACAATTGTCCTGATCGTCCGGAACACCGTCTCCGTCACTGTCATTTTCTGAGTAAATAGTGACCGTCACCCACTGCGTATCTTCAAGAGCTCCATCGGATGCCTTGAACAGAATATTATATGTTCCTGACTGACCTACTGAAGGTGTCCAGTCAAAGATGCCCGTGGCAATTCCGTTGCCGGTGTCGCCCTGATCCAAAAGGGTTGCTCCTGCCGGTAAGGGGTCTGCACTGAGAACAGGAATTGTCTCATTCGGATCGCTTGCCTCCACCATAAACGAAAGCTGCACCCCTTCTACCCTGGTTTTATCAGGGATAAATTGAAGTACCGGCGGCTGGGGCCCATCAGAGAGGTCTTCAAATGTGACTGTGTATGACCCTGTAGTATCTACGTCGAAGAAGTTAATAAAATACTGCCAGGGACCGCTCCCTTCTCTGGTCTTGGAAAGCCACGCGTTTTCCTCTTTGATTACTTTTCCGTCAGAACGTACAACTCCCTTGATTATTTTTTGACCGTCGAACAGATCAGGCAATTGAACGTACATAAAACCGTCAGTGACCGGAGTTGTTAATGTGCCGGTCATTCCCGTAAGCTGGAGACTTGAAGAAGCGGACTGGTCATGGGCTTCCGCATCCACATTATCAGACTCATAGACCGTATAAATCTCTCCAGCTTCGTCCCTTGCAAGAAAATCCCGGATATGATCACGACCCGGAAGGTCAACCAGGACATCATGCACGAGGAAATGGGTGACTGCCTCCATAAGCGACGTGAGTTCACCTCCCAGCTCATCGGAGTGAGAATATTCCACATTAAAATCTACAAACGTTCCTGACAGGGTGGTGGTCATGATCCACCGTGCTGTTCCTGAGGAATTCGGTGCGATGTTTCCAAAGTCCACGAGCAGGCTATTCGTTGCCGGCTGGCCGTTTACCTCACTTCCTTCTATTGCAAAGCCTATCAGAAGCCCCAGTGCGTTTTCTGTGATCGTTGGCTGTGCAGAGTCGATCTTTAGTTGTTGTGCAGTACCAAAACCATTGTTCTGCACACGAACGCCGAGTGAGAACGGAACAGGTGGTTCGATTTCAGGAGTAAACGCATCATCACCGTAAACGTCAGTGGGCAGGAAATAATCCAGAGTCAGTTCCGGCATTGGTTTGACATAGATGTAATCAGGAGAGACCTCTGTTACTTCCTGCTCGCCGCCTATTGTATAGCTCAGCGTAGCGCCTACAAAATAAAGCGTTCCGATCTCAAGCCCGTTGGAGGCTCCGGGAGCCGGGATGATCAGCCAGTAGATGTCAGCAGATGTGGATGGCTGGACAGTTCCTGTGCCACCCACGTCATCGATATTATCCATGGAATCCAATGTAATAAAAAACAGGGCATCGGTGTTGTCAGGGTCAGAGCTTGCAAAGACGGCATCCCCATTTTCGTCAGCGAAGTTTACCTGAATATCCACGTTTTCCAGGGAAATATTTGTAAGGCCGTTGTTAATACGCATATGCGCCTCAAACGCCTGCCTCTCCAGCGTCATCTCCTGCCTGATCTCGATCTTGACACGGGCACACAAAGAGTCATCCACAGCAAGAGACGCAGTTGGGATAAGCATTATAAATGATATCAGCGCTAACAGGAACTGAGATAATAGCAATGCCTTATTTTTCATGATCGTTTTCATTCCCATTCTTCACATACCCGTCATTCTACAACTTAGCCTGTCCCGATTTATTCCTACCAACCCCTACGTTTACGATAGAGCATCCATTCATTTACGTTCTCAATCATTTTATCAATCTTTCTATTCTCTAATCTTTCAATCATTTTATTAACCGTAAGCTTCTGTCTACGATCAGAAATATAATAATCCGATATGTGTTTTAGTAAATCTGACCCGACACATAGTCCAATCCCGAGTATGTCACTGCATTCCCACGTTTGACAACCTTCGTGGGTCAGAGCAGTAGAATCCATTATCGGATGAAAGGCCATTCCTAAATGTTTGTATGCTTCGTATGCATCGTCCTCATTTCCCGTCTTTAGATAACGGTCATACTCACTCAGATGATATTTAATAAATTGGTTCTTACGTCGTATTGCATCTTCTATTGTTTGATTTCTAGCTCTCATACTATGCATATAGGAATATTGGGGTTCTTGAAATTTATCTGTGTCCCTACTCGCTTTTTTCATTGCATCAACATATTCTGATTCTAACGAAGGGAAAATTCTTCCAACAAATTCATCAATAATCTCATCATGACGAAAACCAAGATACAATCCCCGCGGATCTACCCAATTAACAGGATCATTCCATACGTATGCATAAAGATTTAAATCCCCACCCAGAAACCCGATCGGATCAGTTCTCAGATATCTTCCTGCAACCGGATCATAATAACGGAACCAGTTGTAGTGCAATCCAGTCTCAACATCATAATACTGCCCGGCAAAACGAAGGTTGTTTTCTATCTCAGCAGTAATAATCTGGGCATTGCCGAATGAATCGTACGTTGCTCCCCATACCAGATGGCCACTTGTGTCAATAATTGCCTGCGGTGTACCCAGATGATCGTTCACGTACCAGTAATAATTGTTTCCTATCTTCTGAAACAGTGGATTAGTAGTCCAGGTGGAACCAGGCACGTAGCCGTAAGTCTTGATCTCCACGCTGCCTGAATCATATTCACCAACCAATCCTTCATCAGAGTAGAAGTAGTAAGTTCTGACACCGCCAACTTCCTTCCAGAGCCTCCTGCCGAATGGATCATAATAGTAATCCGCAACAGCCGAACCTCCGTCATCCTCCACCCGAACCAGACGGTCTTCAATATTGTAGATGTAATTCATTACTACTGCCCCGACGGTCTTACTTGTCATATTGCCGTCATCATCATAGGTATAAGTCACATTGTCGTAACCGAGGAGTTCGTTGTTAGTGTTGTAGCTCCAGTTGCCCGGAACTCCTGCTGCTGTCAAACGATTTCCAATCGCATCATATGTATATGACTCATCATCAGAAGCAGGATTTACAGCATCGGTCAGTCGGTATAGATTGTCATACTGGTAGGTGTAATTGCCGTGCTCCGTGTTCTTTGTATTGATATTCCCTGCAGGTGAATAGGTGTAATCATAGTTCATGAATGAATTCTGTCCGGGGTCTTTCATGTTAATCTGATTCACCTGCATAAGCGGATCATAGGCATAGTCTGATGTTGAACCTCCGGGTTGTGTAATCCGTGCCGGGCTGTTCCACTCATAAGTGTTATAGGTGATCTGACCGTGACCCGGAATACCTATCCCGGATAACCGGTTGTTCGTGTCATAAGTATAATCATAGGAAATGCTGTCAGGGCCTGTGAAAGACTTCTTCAGGCCATTGGCGTAATGATCATATGAATAGCTGAGTGTAAATGTACCGTAATCCACGGTCTCACCGGTCTTTCTCTGCAAGTCGTCGTAGGTATATATTGCTGATGTTGTCCCGTCATTATATGAAAGAAGCCTGCCAAGTTTATTGTATGTAAGATCAATGGTCTTGACCGGATTCACATAATCGCCCGAGGCATAGTAATTAACCTGATTTATCCTGTTAATCTCATTAAATGCGTAAGTGACTTTCTGGCCCTTTGCATCAAGCACAGAGGTTCGGTTTCCGGCAGCGTCATATCCGTACACCGTCTCTTCGCCCATCGGTCTGATCTCTTTTAAAAGGCGGTTGTTCCTGTCATATTCAAATGTGGTTACTTCATTATTGGGATCTTTCAGTGAGATCAGGTTACCGCGGTCGTCATATGTAAGTTCAGTTACACCTTCAAGAGAGTCAGTGGTTTTGACCAGGCGGTTCAGCTCATCATATTCATAATAGGTAGTATTGTTCTCCTTGTCCGTTTTTGAAATCACATTTCCTGCCGGGCCGAATTCATAGCTCACAGAATAGCTTGTACTCTCGTCAAGGACATCCGTCACCTGTGTTACCCGCTGCAGCCTGTCATAATAGAATCTTCTTGAGAAAGAGGGGTAATCAATCCTTACAGGCTTATAAGAAGATACATATGTCCCCTGTGTCTCATCATAGTAAAAGATGATCTCATTGACTGCACCGTCGATCGTCTTTGTGAGCCTCTTCTCATTGTCATACTCTACTAAAGACTCTTTTCCCTCCTGATCAACGGTCCTGACAGGGAGGTTGTCTGAATTGTAATCAGCTGTTGCATACTTACTATATGGATCTGTCACCCTGATCAGGTTGCTGAAGTTATCATATTCCAGGTCAAAGCGCTTGAGATAGGCATTGATAACGCCAGTAAGTCTGTCCTCACCATTGTATTCGAGAGATGTTATGTCACCTGATGGATTTGTCACAGAAGTCAGACGGCCCTTGTCATCATACGCGAATGTCCATTCATGATCACGCTGGTCCTGCATCCTGAGCAGGTTACCCATGTTGTTGTATTCCAGGAACTCTGTTACTCCTCCTTCAGGACCGGTGATCGATTCTATATTACCGTTCGTATCATATGTGAATGCCGTTGTGGCGCTTACTGTATTGATGTCCCCCTCGATCGTTGCAGTAAGCATCTGTCCGTATTCATTATAAGCAAAGACAACCACACGCTCGGCAGGTGTGCCCTTTGCCCCGGTCTTCTTTGTCAGATTACCGCTTTCATCACGTTCCAATTCCGTGACATTCCCGTTCTGATCAGTTACTTTTGTAAGCTGGTTAAAGGTGTGCTCGTATTCAAAGGATACTGTGGAGCCGTCGTGATAGGCTATCCCCGTCAGGTTGTCCCATTCGTCATAATCCTTGCGCGTGACATTGCCCTTTTCATCCGTAATGATCAGGTCATTACCGTCCTTGTCAATCGTCTGTATGTTGCGTCCGTTTACATCTACCTGTCTGGTGTCCCCTTCACGGTCATAGACAACTTCCTTGACCATCCCTGATGTTGTCCTGATTTCGGCATAAGACTCCTTGCTCGATTCATTATAGTCAAACCGGAAAGTGTGTCCGATACCCTGCTGATTTACCACCTGCGACACAAGGCCCTGGCTGTCATAGGAAACTATGTCTTCATTTCCCTCGGGGTTAATGATTTTTACCAGATAGCCGTTACCGTCGTACTCATAAAGAGTTTCAACAGCTATGACATTTGTTACAGAGGTCAGGAGATTATTGGTATAACTGTATTCAACACGGCGGCTTGTATTGTCCTGTACCGCCGAGATAACGTCCACGTTATATTCGTACCACAAGACCTGCCTGTCATTACTGTCAGCAACACCAATGAGTTTTCCATTTTCTACCGCCTCGTATAAGAGTTTCGCCGTTACTCCGCTCCGCGTGCCGTATTCGGTCATCCGTCCGTTGTCATCAAACTTTTTCCAGTTGCCGTACTTGTCAACCCAGAGAAAGCCCGAGGTCAGGTCAATACCGTAACTGTCCCAGCGGGCATCAAGGACATATCCTGTGCCGAGCTCGATAATCCGAAATGTCTCATTTTTATATACATAGTCAGACGCCTTCTCATATATAAAACCGCTCTTATCTATTGACTCGATATATTCTTCAAGCGGGTCCCACTCAAAGCTCAGATTATTGCGGTTATGATGTTCCCAGTGCCATGTATTCAGGTAATATTCTCTTGTAACCGTGACTTGCCCACCCGGCACCTTAACTGTCAGATCAACGACATCTTCATTGAATTCCCCGAATAAGGCGTTAACTGAACACCCTACTTTATGATCAATGTTCCGACCTGTTTCCTTGCATGATTTTCCTTCTTTCCTTTCGGGCAATGCCCTGCACATACCTCCACCGCTGATGCTATCGTATGCGGCTACGTACGTGGTGCCGCCCCCGCCCCCGCCTCCGCCGCCTATAACCACAGAGCCCCCGCCTCCGCCCCCGCTTCCGCCAGATGCACCGCCGCATGTTCCGGAGAAACTGCTGATTACGCAATGCGACGCAGCGCCTGATCTGCAGTCCCCGTTTGCACAACAGTATCCAAAGTCTACTCCTATACAACCAGAATGACTGCCGCAGCCGCCACCGCTGCCGCTTCCTTCAAGGTCAAGTGACATTAATGAAGTAATCCGGTAAGGGACAGTAATACGCTCTTTACTGTCAAGGCTTTCGGGCATACCCTGCAAAAGTTCATATTTAAAGTACTGGTCGTTCTGGGGCAGGGAGAACGTTAGATCGTCCGCCCGTGTCAGACCGTAATTCGTTAAAGTAAATTCACCGTAATAAACATCCCCGACCTGCATGTCCGGCAAAGTGACAGAAGGAGGTTCAGCGACCACTACCGGCGCAGGTACATCCGTTTCATACGTTGCAGTCAGGATGATCTCATATTTATCCTCAATCGTAGTTTCAACGACTTCCCATTCAACAGTCACGAGGTTGTAATCAAGAAATACCTTTTCGTTTACTGTAATGCCCGACTTGATCCACAGCCTTCCGATGAGTTCCTGATGACCGTTCGCCGAAACGCGGTATTTGTATCTGCCTGTCGACAGGTCTGTAAACAGCGCCTCGCCGACGCTGTCAGTTGTCAGTGTCTGATCAATGCTCTCTACCTCTTCATTCTGAATCCTTATCCGGGCGCCGGCGAGTCCCTGGATTATCTGATCATTGTCGTCGGTCGTGCCCGTATAAATGTCTTCTGCCTTAAACAATACATTTCCATTCCCCGACTCTGTCACGGAAACATAAAGGCCGATATCCGTAGTCTGGTAATTGGAGCTTTCAACCCGCAAGTAAAATGTATACATCCCTGTAGCAACAATGTTTTTAACAGGATTGAAGGCAATGCTGATTTCCCGCTGTTCTCCGATAGCGATGACCCCCTGATCAGGGGCTGCATTCAGATATACCCAGTCAGGAGCAGATATGCCGTTAGTGTCAATAAGTGAAAGGGCTACATCGTTTAAGTCGGCAAGTCCTGTATTTCCCAGGAGAATAGTTTCGGTTACGCTGTCGTCAAGGGCAACACCGGTTTCTATATGGTCTGGTGTGAAATACAGAGTTGGAGCGGCCTCTGAAAAGTGCGTATTAATAATTACAGAGCCCCATGAATCACTGCCAATAGTTTCATCGCTCTTGATCTTGAGTATGATACTTTCTGTAGACGCCGCGGTATTGTCGGCCCATATATTGAAATTGAGACTGCCCGTTTCCCCGGAACCAAGCGTGGCTATTAGATCACCCGGTGTTAAATAAACCCCGTCTGCGAGTGTGCCGTCAGGCTGGTCAGCCGCTTCATAAACAAGATGCAGATTATTGACTGCTGTTCCGTCTCCGGCAGTCACATTTATACTGATATCCTTTTCATAATTCTTTGGTATATTCAGGCTGATTATTGCAGGATTAATAGTGACCCTGTTTATTACAAACTCTCCATGAACCGGCCTGTCAAGGATATCAGGATGGACTACCCTGACCTTGTAGATCCCTGACTCCCCGGGCATTGGCTGGAAGGTATGAGAAAAATCTCCGTTGTCATCTGTGTATATCTGGAACACCCGGTCAAAATTGTTAACAGAAATCACCATGTCCAAGGGCACGTTTCCGATCAGCAGGCCGGAGCCCCTGTCCACGGCACGCCCCGTGATTACAATATCCTCATCTCCACTGGAACTCTCAGGAGTAATGCTCAGCACTTCACCATAATAGGATGTCTCAACCAGCAATATATCATGCGTTGTGCTCAGGCCATCAATGGTAACCTCTTCCGGATAGTCGAGGCGGTAATGTATCTTGCTTATCTCAACCTCAACAGTCAGGTTGTCCGGAGAAGACATGGGAACCGGCACGTCCACCGGCGTTGATGTAAAGACTGCCCCGGCAGGAATGCGGGCAACTGTCTTCGAAAGAGTGACAATGCCCTCTCCGGTATTCTGCCGGTGGTTGACCGTTGAAAGTACATTGCCGTCCTGATCAAGCAGATAAAAGATTATCTCGTCAGAGTCCGACGGACCTATTGCAGTGACTATCTCGATCTCTACATCACTGGTGTTTTCGAGTGTAAACTGCACCTGTCCGGTGCCGCCGCGTATGAACTCCTCATTTAATATGCCGAGATACATCGCCCCGGCTGTGACCTCGATCTGTACATTGCGGACAATCTCCACTTTCTCCCCTTGATTGGGAGTGATTTCAATCGTTGTCAAGAGTGAAGCCAGATCAGGCAGATCGGAATGACCGCCAACAATCACCGGGATGACCTTTGACTCACCGGCATCTATGCTGAACTCCTCAGATGTATGATCATAGGCACCTACCTGGACTTTTAACCTTATATCATCGATCTGTTCAATAGAATCGTTCTGTACGAGATATTCCAGGCGGTTCATTATGCCGCGCTTTATCTGCGAACCTTCTTGCAAGGCTGCATGGAGAACAGGCAGCGTAATACTCCGGCCTATGCTTTCCGCATAGCTGTTATCAACTGCGATAACCGTGTACCGGCGTTCGTCACCAGCATAGCCCGTGTCAGTATAAGAAAGTTCAGTTATGAGTGCTGTATTTAATTTCTCCGTCTGGCCTTCGGGACCGAGATAGATATCATACCCTGCGATACTGCCGCTAGAATGTGTCCAGGAAACGACCGGCTGGTCATTCCCGGTCTGAATCACGCTCAGACTTGATACGGGTAACAGTTCAAAATTCAGGTAATAGGAATTGGACGGCAGCGATCCATTGCCGATCTCGTCTACGGCTGTCACTACATAGGCATGGTCCGATTGGGAAGGATTGGGATCGATCACCATGGTCTGCGGAATGTCCGTGATAATGGACGTTAGTCCCCCTACTGAAATTATTTCATCCAGATTGGACCTGTAAAGCGAATAGGTAACCGGTTCTGTATATGGAGGCGCCTGCCATTCCGCCTTGATGCCGTTTCCGACGAGCTCAAGATACAGGTTCTGCGGAGCTTCCGGTGGAATTGAATCGGATACACCTTCAAACGAATTACTTAACCCGCTCACAGCCTCTTGCGTGTTTTCCTGCCTTATGCTGGCAACCGCATAAATATAGATACCGTCAACTGAAGGTTCATCAAGATATTCCAGCACGTTTCCGGTTCGTACATAAGCGGTCAGACCGCTTTCTCCCGGCGCCTGCCGGTAAATTTCGTAATCCACCGCCTGCTCGACCTCGTTCCAGTAAAGCTGGATTTTACCGTCCGGCAATGATTCACCTGTCAGCCCATAAGGCACATCCAATGGAGGCAGGTCTCCCTGATATACCTGAAATGTATCGACAGCAAGTATGCTGGCACTTACATTATCCAGATCATCCATGCCGCTGTAGATAAACTGAAGCGTCTCAACATCGGCAAGGCCGGCATCTGCGGGTAACGTAAACGTGCCCTCCCATGCCTGTGCCTCTCCTGTCTGAGTCGAGACCTCTGTTAAAGGTTCGATTGCTGTTTCAATCCGCCCTTCAGTCAAGAGCAGGTAAGAAAGTGTCGGTGTTTCCCCTGTTTTTATTTCTTCGTTTAAACCGATAGTCACGGTCACCGAAACCGGGTTATTGATATCATTCTGAATCGGGTCTTCGGGCTGGATGTCGAGATTGATAACCACAGGACCAGCCGTGTCGATCTCAATAGAGCCGCCGGAATCAATCTCGGTCCCACGGTTTCCAACAATGTCCCTCCCTGAGAACACAGCATAGGCAGTTCCAGTCGGAGTTGTATCAGAAATTACAAAGAGACCGGAGTATTCCAGATCAGTATCTTTAGTCAGCTCAACAGAGATCGGGATACCGCCTTGAGGTGTAATGCTCAGAAATGGAATTGTCATAAGGGGCTCGCTAACCGTTAAAACAACATTAACGACACCCGGTGCCATTCTGCCTGTATCCGGATCATACGGACCTGAAGGTGAATACTGTATGGATATCGCCCTCGGCATGGCGCTATCAGAAACAGCAGAGGCAGAGTCGGATAATTCTCCTTTATTGCCAGCTAGATCCTCGGTCGAAACACGATAGTAATAAGTTCCATCAGCAGGAGTCAGATCATTATAGGAAGTCCCGGTGATAACGGATGAATTTATCTTTAAAGCCTCACCAATAGTTGTAAATAGAGTGTCTGACCTGTATAAGTTATATCCTTTGATAGAAGATTCAACAGGTTCCCGCCATGTAAGTCTGATCACACCGCCTTCTTTTGAATTTGCCGACAGATTCGTGGGACTCAGGGGTAAACTGGTGTCCAGTGTGACTGAGACTGCCGTACTCCTTTGCTGGCTGCTACCGGCGCGGTTACCCGCCTCTGCCTCGAGCACGTTCAGGCCCTCTGTCAATGTAACTGCCATACTGAAATTGCCATTGGTATCTACGGCAGCCGGACCGGTTGTCTGCACGTTATTATTGAAAAGTACAATATCTGTATATTTTTCGGAATTTCCCGATACGGTAATTTCAGGTGTGTTAACAACAGCTCCATTGGCCGGTTGAGTAATACCGGGGGCCGGCGGGGGATCAAGGGCGACAACCAGATTATAATTCAGTGGTGTGCTGTTTCCAAGGGTGTCGTATGCAGTGATATTCAGGGTATGATCGCCGTCATCAACAGGGACAATGTTCCAGAAGCAGGAATAACCGTTGTTTCCATCGGTATCATTGCAATAGAGACTTCCGTCAAAATAAAATTCAACACGGCTGACACCGGCCGGGTCTGAGGCATTTGCAGTAAATGTCCCTGATTCGTGTAGCTCAGTGCCATCCAATAATGGTACACCATTCAGCATAACGTCCGTAATTCCAGGGCCCTGACTATCAGGCACAGGTGTTGCAGATACTGTAGTGACTGCCTTTCTTTCTCCGTCAAAAATGTTGATCGTTGTTACTGCAAAGTAGTAGGTCGTATTGTTTGTCAGGCCCGCTACATTGGCGGAAGTCTCTGTAACGTTCAAAATGGATGTCATGCCCTCAACAGTAGTAAAATCCGTTTCGCTTACATATAAGGAATAATGCTGCAAATATTCCGGAAGACCGACTTCAGACCAGGTGAGGCCCACCATCGCGCTGTACGGCAACGCCGATTGAATTACAGGATTATCCAGTGTCGTAACTGCTGTAACGGAAACACCGACGCTCTCGTTATCGTTTACATCAAATGATGTGATTCTGAAATCATAAACTGTGGCCGGATTCAGCCCGGTTTCCTCATAAGTATTAACGCCTGGATCAAGATCAATACCTGTCGGATCATTATTAAAATACACCCTGTACCCTGCCAGGTCACCGAATGAATTTGCTGAGTGATCCCATGCAAAGACCAGCCGGGTATTATAAGACCCAACCTGCAGATTGGTTACATCTTCCGGAGCGGTATGCACGGTAAACGTCCGCGAGGCAGGAGTGGGGTCTTCATTTCCAACATAATCTTTAGTCTTGACCATAAAGGTATGAGTACCGTCAGACAGGTCTGTGAGATCTAAAGAAGTATCCGGAGTAAAAGCACTCCACTCGTTGTCATCCAGTTTTGCAGCATACGTTATGTTCCACGGAATATCGTCTGTGCCTGACCATTCAAAGGAGGTATAATTTTCAAAAATCGCAGACCCATCATCAGGCCCTGCAGTAATAGTTGTATCAGGCGGACCTGTATCAACCGGATAGACATTTGCATTACAAGTGTCTGTCCCGGCAGCATCTTCGGCCCCATCAGGCCATCCATCATCATCATCATCGTCATCACAAGCATTGCCGGTCCCATCACTGTCACATTCTGATTGATCAGGATTGGGTACCGTTAGACAGTTATCGCAGGCATCTCCTACACCGTCACCTTCATAGCCAAAACCGGTGAGACCATTCTGATAATGCCGCTGAATTTCTTCTTCAGTCAAAGCACTGCTGTAAATTGCAACTTCGTCGATGATGTCGTTGAAGAACAATGAACTCAGAGCGGTCCTTCGCCCGATTTTCAATGTCACATCATTAAGGATTGAGCCATATAGAGTGTTTTTATCTATAGTTGTTAACCTTTCGCTTCCGTCAACATAAAACTCCAATCCGTTTGGGCTTGAAGACCCGTCATAAGTTACAGCAATGTGGTGCCATTGACCGTCGTTAAATCCAGTATCGTTAGTAGTTTCTTCTAGAACATTATCCGGCCATGAACTAACGAGATAGACATGGATAGCTCCTGAATCACGTATATTCAGCTCATATCCAGTGTATGGAGATGCGTTGAACATTTTGCTTATGAGCTTTTGTGTACCACTATTATAGTGTGTTTTAATCCAAGCCTCCATGGTGAAAGAATCTGTCCTTTCAAAATCAAAATTAGTTTCGTTTGAAACATCAACATAGTCATCCACCCCATCAAAAGTTAAAGCTCCATCAACCAAACCAGTTGTCCATAATGGTCCTTCAAGTGTCCCGTCATTTACGCTCACTTCATCCTGAGCAGTATCTCCGCTGCCTTCATCAAACTTCCAGTATGAGACCATACCCTCAAGGACATCGCTGTCAGTCTGATCAGTGTTGGGAATGTCAGGACAGTTATCGAGAGGGTCGGCTATGGTATCGTTATCGTCATCTGCAGGGAAAGAATTCGGATTCAACGGGTCTGTGTCTGAAGCAATTTCAATATCATCCGGCCATCCATCGTTGTCATCATCGTTATCACATGCATCGCCTAATCCGTCATTGTCATTATCTAATTGATCAGGATTCTGTACTGTCGGGCAGTTATCGCATGCATCGCCCAAGTCTTCCCTGTAACCAAACGCGCTCAGGCCAAACTGATAATGCTGCTCGACTTCATCTTCTGTCAAAGCCCTGTCATAGATTGCTGTTTCATCGATAAGACCGTAGAAATACCGGTCTGCAGCGTCCGATTGTCTCCCGATGTCCAATTCCGTCCCGTTATATGTTATGGAACCACTCCATGACACACTCGTTGATGGCTGCAGAACCCCGTTGTAATACACCCTGGCATTCTCATTCGCCTTTCTTGTTGCCGCTATATGAACCCATTGGTTAGTCGGAACCTGCGCATTAACATTTGTAGTATGCCAACTGCCGTCACCTATCTGAAAATGAATATGGCCTGCCGGTGATGTTTGACCATCCGGATTTGTCCTGCCATCCAGATGAATGGCATACCCTGCCTGATTAGGATCATATTGAGAGCCTATAATAGTCCTTAACGCATTAGAAGGCGGGTATTGAGTTACATATATCCATGCTTCCAGTGTGATCTCATTCTGAATCTGTAAAGATGAAGGGACGGGATTTCCAATTTCCACATAGTCTCCGCTCCCATCAAAACTCAGGGCGCCATCAACTGTACCATTTGTCCACGTTGCGCCGGAAATAATTCCGTCATGAGCATTTACCGAATCTGCTGCTGTTGTACCAACACCCTCATCAAACTTCCAGTATGAGACAATGCCCTCAAGGGCATCGCTGTCTTCCTGGTTAGTGTTAGGGATCACAGGACAGTTATCAATGACATCACATACGCTGTCACTATCAGCATCTGTAGGGAAAGAACCCGGATTCAGGGGGTCTGTACCGCAAGCTATCTCATCTTCATCCAACCAGTCGTCATTATCGTCATCGTTATCACAGGCATCCCCCAATCCGTCATTGTCATTATCTAATTGATCAGGGTTCTGAACTGCAGGACAGTTATCACATACATCACCAATTCCATCGCCTTCATAACTGAAGCCGTTTAAACTGTTTTGGTAATGCTGCTGGATTTCTTCATCAGTCAAGGCGTGGTTGTATATTGCAACTTCGTCGATAAACCCATTAAAATATCGTCCCGTAAATCCATCATCCCAGCCAATATAAAGTAAGCCGGTATCATTTGTATTTATGCTTCCTGTGTAATTTGTGCTGTTTTTTAGAACTCCATCAACATAGATTCTTAACGTTGAACCATCGTATGTGCCTGCATAATGATGCCACAAAGTTATATCAAGAGATGAGTCAGACAATGTAACAGAACGCCAATTACCTCCTGCATAAATATAAAACTTCATTTCTTTTGTTCCACTAACCGGATGCAATATATATGCATCTCTCTTACTTACAAGAAAGCCATAGTCATTCCATGTCATCGTTTTACTTTTTGCCCATGTTTCAACCGTTATATTCACCGGATTTAAGGATGCTGAATTCGGCACACTTACATGATCATCTATCCCATCAAAATCTAATGCTCCGTTAACTATGCCGGCTGTCCATTCAGGGCCGTTGATAAGAGTTCCATTATTCTGCCCTAACAAGTCAGTTGCAACGGATCCACTGCCTTCATCAAACTTCCAGTATGAGACCATACCTTCAGGGAAGGCATCGCTGTTTGTCTGGTCCGGATTAGAGATTGAAGGACAATTATCAACAGCGTCAGCTACTCCATCAACGTCAGAATCATAAAATTCAATATCTAAATCAATATCGATACCGGTATTATTCTCCAAGAGGATAAATGGATTATTGGCATATTCACCGACGTAATCTTCATCATTTGGATTATCCCCACCGCTGTCGTTTTTATCCCAGAAGGCGGAAACCCATACGTCTTCGCCTTTAGGGAGGTTATCAATTGTATATGGGCCAAGATTTATAATTTCAGTAGAGCCTAATAAGGTAGATGTTAAAGGATTAAGACCTTTAAAGACTCTGACAAATATTGAACCGTCTGAATAATCTGTTGAGGTAACTGTGCCTGATACAGTTGCAGCATAAAACTCGATTATCTTAAAAGCCGTTAAATTTCCACCGCTGGTATCCAGAAGACCCATTATTATAATTTCATCTTCGGTTGTGAGATTAGCCCCATTTATTACTGAAAGATTATCAAATGTATAAACACCGATATAGCTGTCGCCTGCACTTGCAACAGCAGTCATATCGCCGTCATCAGAATCTGTAGAGATAGTTGTGGCTGTGTTATCAATAATGGTAAAGGTTTGGTTTTGATTAATATTTGGGTTAAGCTCTAAACCGATTAATCCTAAAGCCCCGGTTGCGGGATCAGGAACAGGAAAATTGGCATTTTCATCAGTAAGCATATAAGCTTCTAAAGCAGTAGATGCCCCCGGACCAACAGCACGTATGGGAGTTGAGTCGTCTGCGCTTCCATTTCCATTGTTGTCTACAATCAAGTCACCATAAGTCTGTGATGATCCCTTCAGATAAACCGTCCCTGCTCCTCCGTTTCTGTAGCCTGTCCCGCCGTATGCCGTAATATTGTCTGTGTTGAACCCCGATACGTCACTGTAATAAACCGCTACCCTTCCACCTCCTCCGCCTGCTCCACCCCAAAAAGTATTACCAGTACCACCATTCGCTGTAATCTTCCCTGCTCCGCTTAAGCTGCTTACATTAATGTAAATCCCTCC
>VAPC010510617.1_pt1 | contig 17676 bp, 11 predicted proteins | sample 3395121 | NCBI WGS metagenome assembly VAPC01 (sample SAMN08290434, study PRJNA428436) | hydrothermal vent metagenome | isolation source: Deep-sea hydrothermal vent chimney | place: Indian Ocean: Southwest Indian Ridge | depth 1711 m m
ATCAGCCTGCTAAAATGATAGGGTATTACCTTTCTGAGTATAGCACGAACAGACATTCAAGGAGATAAAAATGACCATACTGTTTTGTAAGAGTTGGAGATATTTGAGTTCTGGAAATAATAATTCTGTAATGTGTGTCTAGGATATTTATTTAAAATAGGAAGCCCATTCCTGATCAACAAAGGATGGTGAAAACTCTGTCAAGGCTCGGTCATTAGCCCAATTGATAAATGATGGATCTTTTGCCGTTCTTGTGCATAACTTGCTAGGCTGAGGCATGATACCAACCCGGGCTAAATCCAGCCGGTCTGAATCCCAGCAAATTTGGACGCTTGTATCTGCTTGAGTCCTGCCGTTCGTGTGATATCTGCAGGCTTTTATCAGCAGCCGAAGTTGATAAGAGCTGATCAAGGGATGGCCACTTAATAATTTCTTTGCCAGTCTTGCTGCCCTGGCGCCATGTCCAGGGTCCAGGGTTTGATTATGGCGGCAGGCATCGTGATAGATTGCAAAGAGACTGATAACAGTTTTGTCGCCACCTTCTACTTCTGCTAACTTTAATCCATTTTCAAGTACTCTGCCCCAATGACTTAAACCATGGGTAAGGCTTGGGTCCAGTTGGTATTGCTCAGCGATATCTCCCAGGAAAGGTTTCAGGTTTATCATCGAATAGATAAGAGTTCCGTAAATATTTTTGCTGCCCATTAAGAAAGGCTATGGTTATGAGGTAGTATAGCATTGAACCTGATTCGAACTGAATCGGACAAAATTTTCTTTGCCTGGTTCGTCTAGGAGTTGACAATGGGTATGCATTCAAGCGGTTGGTTCTCTTATATCTCCCACGATGATCAGAAAGAAAAACCTGCTATAACAAAGGATTTATTAAGTAAGGTTTGGAAATTTGCCAAACCTTACTGGGTCCAGGTGATTGCATTATTAATCACCATTTTGGTAATTTCAGGCATCAGTTTGATATCTCCCTTGCTTTATCGTGACCTGATCGATGTGGCCATTCCGGAAAGGGATCTTTCAAGAATAAATTTACTTGCACTGGGTATGATTGGTATACCCATCATCAATGGCATTATAGGAGTTTGGCAACGCCGCCTGAACGCTGCTGTTGGAGAAGGTGTGATTTTTGATCTTAGGCAAACCCTGTATGAACATCTCCAGAAAATGTCCCTGCGTTTTTTCACTGAAACGCGCACCGGAGAGTTAATGTCACGCTTGAACAACGACGTGATTGGTGCCCAACGGGCAATTAGCAATACACTGGTTACGATCGTTTCCAATTTTGTTACTCTGGTAGCAACATTAAGTATTATGATCGCCCTGGAATGGAGATTGACTTTATTGGGTTTGGTTATCCTGCCCTTCTTTATTTTCCCTGCTCGAAGGGTTGGGAAAGTTCTCCGAGATTTACGGAGAAGGTCATTGGAAAATAATGCAGAAATGAATGCCACTATGAACGAAACCTTGAATGTCAGTGGCGCACTTCTTGTGAAGCTCTTTGGCAGAGAAAAAAGTGAAGGCAAACGTTTCCAGACTCATGCCAGAGAAGTCAGGGATATAGGTATTCGATCAGCGGTTGTTGGTCACTGGTTTTTCATGCTTTTGAGCGTTGTCAGCGCAGTTGGTTCAGCAATTGTGTTTTGGGTCGGAAGCCATCTTGTTTTAAGGGGGGAGTTCACTATTGGGACGATTGTTGCCTTTGGCACTTACCTGGCTGGTATGTATGGTCCATTGATGGCACTAACCAATGCCCAGGTGCAATTTGCTGAAAGCATGGTCAGTTTTGAACGGGTTTTTGAAGTACTGGATATTCCACTTGAAATAACTCAAAAGAGCACAGCTCGTGAGTTGAAGGATATAACCGGAAAGATCGAGTTTATTGATGTCAATTTTTCCTACCAGCCTGGGGATGAAGGAAAAGTAGGGCTGGAAGATGTCGCCAGGATCACCTGGAGATCTGATGGTATGGCTCATCTAAAAAGGGGAGTAACTAAATCGCCTGACGAGATTGAGGGACAACCCTCGGTTATGCGTTGGGCTTTACATAATATTAGTTTTTCAATTCAACCTGGTGAATTAGTTGCCCTGGTTGGACCGAGTGGGGCCGGGAAAACAACCGCTACATATCTTATCCCCAGGTTATATGATCCGACAGATGGAAAAATCCTCCTTGATGGACATGATATAAAAGATCTAAGTTTAAGTACCCTCTCAGAAAATATTGGCATGGTGACCCAGGAAACATTCCTGTTTTATGACACCATCAGAGCCAACTTGATGTATGCCAATCCTGAGGCCAGTGATAAAGAGATGGAAGCTGCCGCTAAAGTTGCCAATATTCATGAATTGATCATGAGCCTGCCCGAAAGATATGACACTGTGGTTGGCGAACGTGGCTACCGGTTAAGCGGTGGCGAGAGACAGCGAATAGCCATAGCCAGGGTTGTGCTGAGGGATCCGCAAATTCTTGTTCTCGACGAAGCCACATCGAGTCTTGATTCATTGTCTGAGGATCTGATTCAGAAGGCTATGGAAACCGTAATGGAAAACCGCACCAGCCTGGTGATTGCCCACAGACTTTCCACGATCCTGGCAGCTGATAAAATTCTTGTATTTGACAAGGGGATATTAGTCCAGCAGGGTACCCATGATCAGCTGCTGGAAACAGGTGGTTTATACCGGACACTGTATGAGACCCAGTTTAGTGTATAGTAATATAAACTGGATATTTCAAACAACCCGAGTGTATTTTTGATTGGTCGTTTAGACGTACCTGATGATCAAGGGCACTACGATGGCTGTAATACCCAGCAAGACTATCACGCTGGCGAAGAGCAGGTATCGCGTTCCGTAAGTTTTAAGCAATTCCTCTGGATAATATTGATCTACCTGGTTGTCTTTATACATCTTAATGAGCCCTTCCAGCAGCTTGTTTCTGGTTCGTCTGCCGATCAACAGGGCAGATAAAGAAGCGCTGTTAATAAGTAGGGTTACCAGGATAAATACAAAGAAGATCAAGTTGCTCTGCAAGGTGTTTTCATCCGCAGCTGTGTCCGATAAAGCGCTGTTGATACCCAGAACCACCAGGTTAAATACAATCGCTGTTACAACAAATATTGTGTCAGTACGGCTGCTTTGACCTAATTCAGTGGTGATTTGGTCATGGAGTTTTTTTATCATTTGACCCTCCTTAATATATTTGGTTAATCCTTATCATAACAAAGAAATAGCTGAGAATGTATTGGATATATTCTTGGAATATTAAATAATCAAGTAAAGCCTCCATCAATAAACCTCTGTGTTATGCTATAGAAAGCGCCGAATTACTTTCAATTTATCCTGGGACATACATTCCAATTTCAGTGGACGTAATATGATCAAAAGAGTATTTGGTGAACGATTGAAGATAGATTGGAAAATTGCGGTAATCACTGTTGTCAGCACTTTGTTAATAACAGCGGATTATTATTACAGTCCCACTTCCCAAAATTACTTTGACAGCATCTTGTTTTACATCGTCATTCCAATGGGAATAACTCTTTTAGTTTTTCGGGATAGTCCGGCAGATTATGGTTTCACACTGGGTGATTGGAAAACTGGTTTGCTGCTGACTTTTCTGGGAATCGTGTTCATGGTGCCGATAATCTGGTATCTTGGGACCAGAGAAGCTGGAATGCAGAAGTACTATAACTTTACCCAGGAAGGACTATTGTGGAAAAAATCCTTGGAAATATTCGGGTGGGAATATATTTTCAGAGGGTGGATTCTTTTTGGTTATGCCAGGAAATATGGATCAGATGCGCTTTGGATCCAGGCTGTCCCTTTTGCGATTGCTCACCTAGGTAAACCGGAGGTCGAAACCCTCTCGACCATATTCGGCGGATTTGCCTTTGGATGGGTTGCCTGGAGGACGGGTTCCTTTGTCTATTCTTTTTTGATCCATTTGTTTATATCTGCCTTGATCATTGTCGTATCCGCAGGAGGATTTTAATCAAGGATTTCACCACTTTTGTAATTGCAGCAGGGTAAGTCAAGGATTTAAAGAATAGTATGACAATTAATGTTCTTCTTTCAACTGCAGTTTCAGGAAAGACTGATTGGGCAGTAACTCACGCTCGGGATTTGGCTGCCGGTTTACGGGAATCTCCCAGATTGGTTGTTCCAAACCGGATTCAGGTATTTGATTGCAAAAAAAGGCTGGCCAGCAAAGGTGGCGCTCTCGGAGTAGAAATCATCACCTTTGAAGAACTAGCCTGGCAAATTATGGAAATATCTGGCAGGTATCCAGCCAGGCTATCAGAAAATAATCAAGGTTATATCTTAAAGGATCTGCTTCAGGGTTTGAATTTGGACTATTACAGCGGGATCAAATCTAAACCAGGGTTTGCTCAAAAGCTACTGGAAATCATAAGGGAATTGAAGGCGGGGGGAATACAACCAAAACAATTTGCAGCTGCGATTAATACTAATGGGGGTGAGTTAAGATTGTCTGAACTTGCTGTTATCTATCAATCATACCAGAATCGATTGGGAGACCTTAACCTGATCGACCCGATTGGAGCAATCGCTTTGGCGGGAGATCTATTAGAAACTATGCCTCAGGCCTGTGCTGATTGGGATACTTTGATTGTGGATGGATTCGATGATCTTTCACCTGTCCAACTCCGGCTGCTAACCACTCTCAGTAAAATTGTTCAACCGGTATATCTCACTCTAACAGGAAGCGAAGGTGAACCCCGGGAAAAATTGATCCATAAACGATTTTTAAAGTTATTAAGTGACCTTTCTGCGGAAGGGTCTGTGGAGATTCGATCACTTGGAGAAATAAATCCAGCTCAGCAGGAAAACGGGCCGCTTGGTCAAATAAGAGATGTAATATTTGCTCATGGTAGTTCTCAGGTGATAAATCTCGGAGAGCAATTCTCAATGGTCGCAGTACCAGACCGTGAAGCAGAGGTCAGAACTGCTTTGAGGTGGATAAAGAACCTTTCGAAAGAGGGTAAAGTAAAACCTGGTAACGCAGCCATTATCATGCGGTCCCAGGAACCCTATCGTTCAATTCTGAGCAGGATTGCCTGGGAGTATGGCCTAAAGGTCAGAATTGAGGGAGGCCTTCCGCTGGCTGAAAATCCTCTTATCTCGTCAATAATGGCTTTGCTTAGGTCTGGCGACCTCGGAAAAGATGCCTTGAATTGGCGAGATATTGTCCAAAATTGGAAGTCGCCATATTTTAACTGGGATACGCTATATACCGAACTGGGTTTAGAATACGATTTTGAGGGACATTCCCAGCATACCAACTTGATCAAATATATAGCTCATTGGGGTAGTGTTGTTCGGGGCTACAAACAATGGGAAGAGGTTTTTTGTATCTTGATTGAAGGACCTCAATCTGAGACGGGTTCAGATACAGACTACCTTATGACCCCGGCAGGAATTAATGTTGCCGGAGCCAGAGAACTCTGGGAATTATTAAAAGCTTATTCTGGCTTGATCTCTCCTCCAGAAGGGAACAGGTCTGTAGAAGAACATGTTTCCTGGTTAGAAGACTTGATGGGATTGTCTGGTGATGACGAAGTCAATTCCTACACTGGATTGAATATAAAAGATCAAATCCTGGCAGGAACACCGCATCTTGTCCAGCGGGATTGGAAGGCTGTCCAGGTATTTTCAAAGATCCTTGGGGAGTTTGTCTGGTCCTCAAAAATACTTTGTGAAGGAAAACAGGACTTCAGTCATTTTCGGACTGAATTAAATGCAGTTGTAAAAAGAACCTCTTATCAACCCCTGGATATTGATCACGGTGCAATTTCCTGCGCAGATATATCCGAGGTGAGAGGATTGAGATATGAGGCAGTCGCCCTTTTGGGTCTGGGGGAAGGAGAATTCCCGGCAACTATAAAGGAGGATCCATTCTTAAGGGACATGGATCGGGCGGCATTAAAACATGACTCGGGTTTGCCCCTCCAATTATCAACTGATGGCGCCGAAGCGGAATATTTCTATGAATCAATTTGCAGGCCAACAGATTATCTACTGATAACAAGACCACGCATTGCGGATAATGGAGCTCCCTGGCAGGCATCTCCCTATTGGGAAGAAATGAAAAGACGAGTTGACCTGGTTCCCCGTCTGGAGACCTCCAGCACTAAACCAGCTGCTGGCAAGGCTGGTTCGCTTGCGGAGTACTATGAGATCATATTTGGTCAGTATGGATTTTCCAACCTGGGCTGGGAAAGAACTGCAGGAAAACAACCAGAGGATCCCCTAAATATTGTCAGAGCAAGTGAGATCATTAATTCCCGGGTAAACGGACCCAATGGCCTAAATTCTGAATTTGATGGTTGTCTTACCAGACTGAGAGAGGATTTTTTCGCCAGATTTCCGCCTGATCATGTCTGGAGTTCCTCTAGACTGGAAACATATCAAAGCTGTCCTTATCACTTCTTTATATCCAGTGTGTTGAATCTTAAAAAAACTGACCCTCCAAAAGAAGGCTTGGATGCCAGGCAGCTGGGGAACATTTATCACCATATCATGGAAAATTTATATACCTCATGTGGAGAGAACTATTCTCTTGATGAATTATTGGCAATTTTACCAAACATAGCTCTGGATATATTTGATGCAGCCCCTCCCCGGGAAGGTTTCCGGGAGACTGCCTGGTGGGAACAAACCAGGAAAGAAATATTAGAAAATATTGAACGGTCTGTTATTGTTCTGGAAACATTAGAACCTTCATACAGGTTTTATCGAGCGGAACAAAAATTCGGAATCGGGGACCAGCCCGAACTTCACATTGTTATCTCAGATAAAAATGATGAAAGCTACAAGATGCGGGGATTTATTGACCGGGTAGACCAAAATGAAATGGGGGAGCTAAGGATTATCGATTACAAAACCAGTGGTTCATACGGATTCAATAATCAGGCAATCAGAGAAGGAAAAAAACTTCAATTGCCTATGTACGCCTTGGCTGCTCAACAGGCACTCGGATTGGGTCTTGTTCGGGAAGGTTTTTATTTTCATGTTCGGTCAGCAACACCAAGCCCCTTAAAACTTTCTTCATATCGAGACTTTGGAAATAGAGGCCCATCAGTAGCCATGAAACGGTCAATTAGAAACGGGTGGCAAGCTGTGCAATCTATCCAAGCCGGTAATTTTCAACCCAAAGCACCTGATTCTGGATGTCCTGAATATTGTCCTGCTGCAGGGTTTTGCTGGTCTTATCAATCCCCGCAATGGTAATAGATATCAATCAGAATAATTCACTTCCGCCAATTTTGGCTCAAATTTCCTCCAGTCCTGAACAGGAACAGGCGATTCTTTCCCGGGGTACAGATGTTGTTGTGACGGCAGGGGCTGGAACAGGAAAAACGCGAACCTTGGTTGCTCGGTTTCTTTCTTTAGTGGCAGATGGTTTACCGGTGCGTTCTATCGTTGCTATAACATTTACAAAAAAAGCTGCCCGGGAAATGCGCAACAGAATTCGCGAGGAGATTAGGTCCTATCTTGAAGGACTATCTCAGGACAACAAAGATTATGAATTTTGGCGCGAGATTTACCAGAACCTTGATGCAGCACGCATCAGCACAATTCACAGCCTGGCAGCTGATATTATCCGGCAGCATCCTGCTGAACTGAAAGTTGATCCAAAATTCGAGCTGATAGATGAAGGACAGGCAGCTCGTTTGAAAGCCCAGGCGGTTGAAATTGCACTGGCATTGGCTGCCCAGAATGAAGAGGCAGCCCAATTATTTATCGACATAGGTGACTGGACTCTGAGAAGAATGCTGGGAGAAATGCTTGGCAAAAAACTTGATATTCAAGATGCAGTTTTTCCAGCTGATCAGGATTTGTGGTCAATCTGGATGCCGCTTCTCATCCAGCCAATCCAAGATTTTGTGGAACATCCCCTGGTTGAGTCGGGATTGAATGGATTGTTGACTCTGGGCGAAGGGGGAATACTCAATCAAGCTGAAGAGGCAGGTGACTTATTAGTTAACGATTTGCGCATAGTAATTGAGCAATGGAAAAAGATCAATACGGCCAGGTCCAATGACGACTGGATTGGGATTTCCCGGAATCTGGGTCTGCTGCGGAAACATTTAAAACAAAAAGGCCGGAAAGACAATTGGGCGCCTGCCAATCCTCGCGAGATCATTAAACAGATCCAACCCATATACGACGAGCTCATATCTGCTGAAAATTTAGATCTGAGCGTGGATCATAAATTAGCAAAGCAGCTGATACCTGCCCTGATAACTGTTTTTGATTATGCCGTTGATAATTACAATTCTGCAAAAGAATTACTTCAGGCTTTGGATTATGATGATCTGGAAGAAAAAGCACTGCTCCTGTTAAAAAACTTCCCTGATGCCGCCAAATATTGGCAGAAGCAAGTCCAGGCATTGCTCGTGGATGAGTATCAGGATACCAATCATCGTCAGCGGGAATTGGTAAACCTGCTCAACGGTGGTAAAAATAAACTATTTATTGTTGGGGATGGAAAACAATCTATTTATCGGTTCAGGGGTGCGAATGTGGCTGTTTTCCGGCAGGAGCATCGTAGAATCGCAGAGGCAGGTGATAGTTTTCAACTTTCCACTTCTTACCGGGCTCATACCGGTTTATTGGAAAATCTGAATCGATTATTGGAACCTGTATTGGGACTTGAAGAGGATGTTCCTTATCTAGAACCATTTGTTGGTTTACTGCCTGGCAGAGAAAGGTCAAGAATGGATATTCAACAACCCTTTGTCGAACTCCACCTGGCAGCCGGGACAAAAGCTGATGGAGCCTTGTTCATCGCGGCCGAAGCCCTTGCTGCCCGGATTTCAAATCTGGTCAGATCTTCTGAAAATACCTCAACAGATCCCAACGGGTCAATTTCTTTTGGTGATTTTGCAGTATTATGCAGGGCAGCTAGCTCATTTCCCCCATATGAAGCGGCTTTTGAAAAGGCTGGAATACCTTATTTAACGATTGCTGGACAGGGCTTTTATCATCGCCCGGAAGTTAGAGATCTGCTGAATATGCTGCAGGTGTTGGCAGATCCATTTGATGATCTTGCGCTGGCGGGTTTTTTGCGATCGCCGACGGGAGGCTTTTCAGATGGGGACCTGATCACCCTCAGGGATTTTCAATCTCAGAATGAAATATCAGATTTACTAACAGCAGCAAGAAAGGTGGAATTTGAAGGTAACCCTGGAAAATCATCCCAATTAGAAGATTTACTAAACCTTCTTGATGATCTCTCAATTTTAAAAGGGAGAACATCTGTCGCAGATATCCTGAGTGAATTTTTAAATCGTACCGGGTATCTGGCGGCTTATTCTGCATTGGGTCTGGAGCGAAGCATCCAGAATATCAGAAAACTTGTGATAGACGCAGGTAGGTCGGGTTTGGTAAGTATTTCTGAATTCCTTGAGTTGATCACTGAATTAAGAAGTGTTTCTGTACGCGAGAGTGAAGCCCAGTCGATATCAGAAGGTTCAGTACAGATAATGACTGTCCATCAAGCTAAAGGCTTGGAATTTCCGGTGGTTGTTTTGGGTGATGCTACCAAGAAAGGCCGATCAGGGAAGGGTATTCTTCTTGATGAAGAGTTTGGCCTGGTTTTTCCATACAAAGAAGATCAAATTGAGATAGGAGATGATGGACAACCACAGATCAATAACTTTTCATCTTTCGCTTATCAACGAGCTGCTGCAAAGGAAAGACTCAAGGATGAAGCAGAATCCGATCGGGTGCTTTATGTGGCTGCTACCCGGGCTGAGGAATTATTAATCGTAAATGGAGTATTGGGGAATATCACAAAAGACCAGACGGTAGGAAAAATAAATGGCTGGCTTGGAAAAATAGCGGATGTTCTGGGTCTCCGGGATCTAAATTTGCCACTCCATATTGATGGGAACCAGAGTCACGCATTCGAGCTGGATAACCTCGGGTTAGCAGCATCGTTGATGATATATGAAGGGGGAGTAAAGTTTGAGTTTGATCCGAAAATTCCTATTGAGATAGATCCAGGAGAACCCCCGGGTGTATGGCAGGATACACAGGAAGAGGAAGTCCTTCAAGTATTTGAGATCGATAAACACCAGATTAAAAGAGTAGTTCTGTTATCTGATAGAGCATATGCTCCGGCATGGATGGTCGGACAGGTAGTTCACAGAGCTTTGGAGCTATGGAAATTCCCCTATCAGGGTGAGGTAGAATTTTTAGAGTGGGCGGCGGCAGAATTCAAAAAACTTGGCCTTGTAGCTGAGAATGAAATAAAGAATGGTTTCCGCCGTACAACAGAAATTCTGGAGCGTTTTTGCGATCATGATTTATTCCACCGCATGAGTGATGCAGAAATCCTGAAACATGAAATTCCTTACAGCATTATTGGACAAGACGAAGTACTGCAAACAGGTTCGATTGATGCGATATTCAAAGAAGGAGACCGCTGGATTTTGGTTGAATTCAAGACCGATGAGATCAGGGATCGAAAAAGATTTGATTGGGTTTGGAAGCGGGAAGAGTACCAGGAGCAGGTTGCTAAATATCTACAAGCATCTGAACAAATTCTCGGTGAACGGCCAGAACCAATATTAGCTTTCTTGAATTACGAAAAACGAGTCCATATGGTTGTTGATCGATGGTAAAGAATTTTGAATATCCCTTAAATCCATTCTAATCAAGAGTAAAGAATTTGAATTCCTTTTTTAAATTAGTCTTGCCATGCTTTAAGAATAAATCCCGGATATGATCATCCATACTCAGATAGGTCACCTGCCATCCCTGTTTTATAAGTCCAATCACACTTTTTACAAGTGATTCCCTTCTCTCCCAATCGGAGTGCTGGAAGGCGTCGTCCAGAATTATGAACAGCGGATCACCGCTGTTCAATCGGGAAGCGATGCCCATCCTTAACGCCAGTTGAATTTGCTCCCTGGCTCCTGTGCTCAAGTCGCTGAGTGGGTGCTGACTGTACTGGTCGTTGACATAAACCTGATCATCAACCAGGTCAAGAGAGTTGTATGTCCCTGTAATACTGGCGAGCAGATCGGTTACCTCTTTGGTATTGATATCCCGCTGGATCTTTTGGTCTTCTTCATTCTCTATACGGTCAAGGATCTGAACCACGCCGATCTCGGCAACTATCCGGGCTGTGAGTTCGCGGTATACCCTTTTCTTTTTTTCAGTGATTGTTCTTAAATGGAACAGCGCTTCTTCCCAGGAAATAGTAATATCATCGCTGGTCTCATGGCAGATCACCTGCTTCAAAGAACTGAGCGTTTGCTGCTTGTCTTCGAGCTCATTTTCCAAAATGCCCAATTCATCTTGAAGGTCAATCACTCGTTGCGGATTATATTCCTCGCCAACCGGCTCTTCCTGGACTTGCTCCTCGGGCACACTGAGTTTTTCTAGATCCAGATCAAGAGTATGGATTAGTGCAGTGAGCTCATCTGATTTTGTCTTCAGGTCTTGTAAGCTCTTTTCCCAATCTTTTTCCTGGACGATCTTCCCTATCAGCGATTCGAACAATTTCTCTAGATCGGATTTTCTTTGTATCTGTTTTGTTCTTTTTTCTTGAATTTCCTTTTCAAGAGGTTCCACCTGAAAGTAGTGTTTCTGGATGGATTCCCTTTTTTCTTGAAGGACTGACAAACCGCGCAAGGTTTTGCCAAATCTGGCTTTATATTCTTCCTGGATGGATTGTCGTTCCTGTACTTCAGTGATACTTGAAGTCCATTGCTGCAGGCGAAAGGTAGAATAGAAGATCATTCCAATGGCTACCAGAGCAAGCGGAAGACCAACCCAGAGAAAATTAAACACCGGCACAAGGTCATTTATCCCAAGGAGAATTAATCCTATCAGCAGCAGGGGCATTCCAATAAAAGTCAGCCAGCGTGCTGGTTTTTTCGTTACTTCAAGACTGCGGCTTTCCCAAATTGATATTGCTGACTCCAGCCAGGTATAATGCTCGCTGGCTTTTTGATGCTTCTTGAGATCCTTTTCCCGCTCTGAAAGCCTTGCCTCATCACTGGTGAAATCATGAAGATTTTCTCTCAGGCTCCCAATGATCTCATCGGATAGCATGTCTTTTTTAAGACTTAGGTTATTGAACTCCTGGCGAAGCTTATACGCGGCATAATGTTTCGCACTTTCCTGAGCTTTCAAACCATGCTGGATCTCAGTGATGTTTATCTCCAGCTGGCGGAGAGGACCTTGGGAGTATTCATTTTCCACTTTATCCAGCAGGCCTCTAAGTTTTTGGATTTCGTTATATAGGTCCTGACGATCCTTAAGGACGCCGCGGTTTGCTCCCTGAATTTCTTGACCAACCAGGACAGCTCCCTGGATGGTTTTTGAGATCGGGTTCCGAATATGATCCAGAAGCACCTCGCTGGTAAGCGCGGTCTTGAGTACCTCGCGATTTATACCACCAGGTGTACCCGCCAGGTCAAGTTCGCCGCCTTTAACCACCAGCAAACGAGCCATATTAAGCGGCAGCCCAAGTTCGTCATCCTCCCAATAGTCCTCGATCTTTTTCTTGGTAGTGGGGCTGAATGAAGTTGGTTCATCTGTAAGGCCGCTGACGGTGACGTTTCCTGTTCCGGGGATCTCCCGTAAATTCCATTTGGACGCATGGCGGAATATGGAACCCAGTAGGAATTCTACTAGTAAGGTTTTTCCGGTTTCATTCTGTCCGTAGATTAAATTCAATGAGCCCAATTTGAGATCTAGAGAATCCAGCGGCCCCAGGTTTTTGACGTTTATTTTATCAAGGCGGATTGGCATCACGTAACTCCATAGATTACCTTTAATGCTTCTTCAAGGATCTCTGTTTTTCTGGGCGCAGATGAGTTTTCAGTCCATTCCAGTTCTTCAATCCAGTCCTGGATATCAAGGGCGATTTGCTCGCGATCCGGATCAGGTTTGTGAAACAACATTTTTAGGTCAGGCTCGCCTTTTTCAGATAAATTGAAGGGAGAAAATACCTCTTTAACTATCTTCTTGACTGCTTCACGGTCGGCTGCAAAGCCGGCAATCTCCACCTGGATTTGAACGCGTTTTTCCCATCCGTCAGGCAGCCCCCAGGATTCGATGCGGCCCTTCATTTGTTTCTCTAGCAACTCCAATTCATTTTCCCGTGACAGCATGACAAAACGTTCGTTAAAAAAGAGCAGGGGGCTGTCCACGAGCTCAGGAGTGATTTTCCCTTGTTTTAAGTCCAACAGTAGAAAATATCTCAACCCGGTTTCAGTGACATTGAGCGGGCATGGCGAACCTGGGTAGCGGACTTTTTGCCCATCAAACGGGAGATGTATATGACCCAGGAATACCAACTCCGGTTTGTAAAGCTCCAGATCTGACCGTGTCAAAGGCATATAGACCCCAGGCTCGTAGGTATCAGGGGTTTGAATTCCCGGAGACCAATCCCCATGACCGATCAGGATCCAGCGTTGATCAGTTAGCTCAGCCGCGAACGGGGTTATAACACTCCCCATGGTTTGGCCTTTTTGATAGGGAACAAACAAGATTTTCCAGTTTCTATTTATTGGAAGTAACTTAGGTTCGTCATGGACGATCAAGCCGTCAGCACTAATATTTTTCTGATTCAGGCCTTCATCGTGATTACCAGGGATGATGGCAGTTGTGAGGCCTGGTGGACGATGTTTTCTATATAGAGCTTCGAATTCAGCGTAGTTGGGCATGGACTGGTCAAATAGATCTCCAGCAATAATCAACAGTTTGACTTGAGATTTACCGCACTGGTTTAAGATATTGGCCAGTGATTGAAATCGTTCAGGATTCCTGGCCTGGGTTGTGAGATGGAGATCTGCTGTAAGAGCGATTTTCAAAATTAACTCTCCTGGATATGTCTTGTTGATTTATTGTATATCATACGGTGGTTTTGTATGAAAAATCCCCCTTTAGCTTGTCCCATCAATGATGTTTAAATTCAGGTCTGGTCGCTGGCTGACTTATCTCCGGGAGATTTTTTAGCGCTGACTGATTCCAGACGAATACTCCATATACTGGTCTTTTTCAACTCGTTCTCTGGAAAGGACCAGGTTTTGCCGGAATAATGTTCCATGATCTGATTCATTGCCAAAGCTTTTTCTGATTGTTGAGTTAACTCCTCAGCGTTGCCTTCGGCTATTGCGCTCTGATAATGGATCGTCCAGTTACAGGCGAATTCCGGATCCTTGACAATCTCAATATCAGTTTCAAAAGTCAAACAGACCCGGGGATTTTCTTTCAAAATTGATATTTTCTTACCGGCTGGACTTGAATGAAAAAATATGCAACCGCCATCATAGCCAAACGAGATGGGAACGACATAAGGTTGATCATTCGTGGTGCATGCCAGGTGGCAGATCAATGCCCGGTTTATGATGGTATCAATAATTAATTGTTCAGTGATCTCTTTATCTTTTCTTCTCATAATTATAAAGATGTTCCAGTTTCAACTGGTTGCTGTGCGCTTTCTTGATAATCTGCGCAAGATCAATCCCAGTAGGATGGCTACAATAATTACTGCCAGGGCAGGTAAAATGATTGAGATAATTGTGCCTAGTATGGAAGCAATTAATTCCACTGTTGAAACAGCGGGGTTTGCGAGTCCAGCAGTGGAGGCGGTGGAAATACCTCTTACTATGACACTGGATCCCTGAATTAATCCTGCAATTCCTCCTCCTGCTATGATCGCCAGGGACCAACGTAAAAATGTAGATACATCACCAACCATTGATGCAGTTGCAATTGTTCCTGCAACTATAGCAGCTGGTGTGGCGATGGTGTCAAGCATGTTATCCAGCCAGGGTATGTAGTAAGCTGCGATCTCTATGACCATGGCAATTCCAAAGGAAATAGTTGCTGGCCAGGAACCGATCCATTCAAATCCCGGAGAAAATGACAAAGCTCCAGCATGGTGGGCGATACTCATTCCCAGCAGGGGGACAAAGATCCGAAAACCACAGGTAGCACTCAGTCCGATTCCGATAAAAATTCCAAATAGTTCTTGCATGTAAAATCTCCTGGTACTCAGGCACGAACAAAATATCTAATAGGGCCAAATAAATGGCATTAATGACAAGCTAACCAATAAAACTATTATTGTTAATGGTAATCCAACCTTTACATAGTCGGAAAACTTATAGCCTCCTGGCCCCATGACCAGCAGGTTGGCTGGGTGACCAACGGGGCTGAGGAAAGCTGCTGAGGCTGAGACGGCGATGGTCATCATCAGGGGATAGGGGGAAATTGCCAGTTCAGCAGCTGTACTCAGGGCTATAGGCACCAGTAGAACCGCAACCGCTGAATTGGGCATGATTTGGGAACTAAGGGATGACAGGATAAATAATCCGGCAGACAACGCAAGTGGGCCAGAATTGCCTAGCATAGCGATCAAGCTGTCTCCAATTAATTTTGCTGCTCCAGTTTGTTCTAATGCTATACCCAGGGGAAGCATACCTGCGATCAAGAACACAGCTTTCCATTCTATCAAACGATAAGCTTCGTCCATTCCCAGGCAGCCAGTGAGGACCATCAGAGCAACACCCGCCACAGCGGCAATGGAAATAGGCAGCCAATTGAGGATGACCGGTATGAGAACTAGTGCCATTATCAATAATGCATGAGGTGCTTTATTTAGCCTTGGTGCAGGCAGTGCCTCCTCACTTAGAACCAGAAAATCAGGCTCGGTTCCGAACATACGTAAACGTCGGCGGGGGCCAAAAAGTAACAGAGCATCGCCTAATCGAAGCTTAAAATCCCTTAGATGGGATCTGTATGCTCGGCCCTCTCTCCAGATTGCCAGGATTGTTAAACCATATTTCGCTCTGAAATCAAGTTCTCGAATGGCTTTACCGGGCAGAGAAGAATGAGGGGAAAGTACCGCCTCAATTATTCCCGTTTCGTCAGTTTCTAATTCGGCCAGATCGGGTTGAGCATCTGTTTCAATTATCAGGTTCTGCAATCCTTCAATTGTTCTGAGGTCATTGATATTTCCCTTTAGTATCAACATGTCACCGGCCTGGAGTATTTCCTCAGGTGGCGGCATCAGCTCAGTCTTGTCATGGCGGATAATGCCCTGTACGCTGAGACCAAATGCATCCCCTAAGCGGCTGGAGATCAATGATTTTCCAGCCAAATTGGATGCGGCAGGAACCCTTGCCATTAATATATGGTCTTCCAGGTGAAAATCCCTGGATATTCCAACCTTTGAAAGCAGGAGATCTTCATCATCCTCGATCAATTCTAGATTCTTTTGTAGGCCTTTGACTAATAACGTATCACCTTCTTGAAGAGGCATGGTTTCAAGATCATCATAATAGGTAGTCGTCTTGCGCTGGATCGCTAGAACAATCAAGTTATATGTATAGCGAAATGCCGATTGCGGTAATGTCAATCCTGTCAGCGATGATCCAAGAGGTATATAAATTTCTGCAAGTTTAATATCCTCGGATACTATTTTTTCTAAAGGTAAATTTTCTTGATCAAGCAATAGGTAGTCTTTGCCGTGAAATTCAAACAAGCGGTCCAACTTTCCTTCGACCAACAGTCGGTCACCTACCTGAAGGACAAAATCAGGCCGAGGGGCCATCAGGGGATTATTTTCACGGAAAACGGTAATTACGTTCAATTCAAGAGCAGCTCCGAGGCGGCTTTCCTGGAGAGACTTTCCAGCCAGCGGTGAATTAGAAGGAAGGCAGATAAAAGCCATTCGTTCCTGGAAATCGTACACGTCAGTGACGTCAGGAGTCCGGCTTAATTCCCTGGCGAGATCTATTTTTGGAAGTAAATGCCGTCCTACCAGGGCCATGTAGATAGTTCCGCTGAAAAGAATGGCCAAACCGATGGGAGTAAAATCAAACATTTGGAAAGGTTTTAAACCCGCCTCCCGCAAAGCTTCGCTGATCAGAATATTGGGTGGAGTGCCAATCAGAGTATTCAGTCCTCCCAACAGACAGGCAAAAGCCAGCGGCATTAAAAATCGTGATGGGGGACGATCGGTACGACGGGCAATATCTATCACAACTGGCAAGAACAGCGACGCCACGCCAATGCTGTTCATGAACCCGGACAGGATTCCACTGGTTAACATGATAATGATCAACAGCTTAACTTCGTTATCTCCCGCTAACCTGAGGACAAATTTTCCAAGTTTGCTGGCAATACCTGTTCGCGCTAATCCACCACTGAGAATCAGTACTGCCCAGACGGTGATAACCGCAGGGTTGCTGAATCCGGAAAGTGCCTGAACTGGTGTGACCAGATTACTGATGGCAAGACTTCCTAAAACCAGTAATCCAACCAGGTCCATCCGAATGCGATTGCTGATAAACAGCACGATCGACACAATTAGAATGATCAGAACAAGAATTACCTCAGGCGTCATGTTTCAGTTCCTGGCTCTTGTGATAGGATAAATCATCGCCGCGCTATTCTTGATGGTATGTTTCAAATGATATTGAAACCAATTATAGCTTATCTGGAGGATAGAAATTTCAGTTCTGGAATGAACAAAAATTATCTTGGTAAAGCAGATATTTGATATTGATCGGCAATCATTAAATACCCACTCAATTCTCATTTATAATCAGGTTAGGACGAACTACTTACAGAATGTACTTTAATCCCGGGAAACGCCTGAGGATGGCTGCAGCC
>VAPC010549249.1_pt1 | contig 17608 bp, 14 predicted proteins | sample 3395121 | NCBI WGS metagenome assembly VAPC01 (sample SAMN08290434, study PRJNA428436) | hydrothermal vent metagenome | isolation source: Deep-sea hydrothermal vent chimney | place: Indian Ocean: Southwest Indian Ridge | depth 1711 m m
CATTATGTAATGCAATTTCTCAGACTGTAACGGCCTCTGTTCTGATTTTCTGTTCTGTTTATTTCTGTTTGGTGCGTGTTTTGCATAGAGAGAATCATTACAAAAAAAATAATAATTTATTAGTGAAAAATAGTTGAAAAAATACTTGCCTCTTGGCAGTGGGATGGTATATACTAAACCACCTTGCGAGAGAAGTTTTCAACACCTTGTTAACAAATGTTTATAACTTGATTTATCCTTCCCAAGGGAACAGATTAAATCTAAATAACAATAGGTAATAATGAGAACGGAAGATGCGTGGGTTCAAACCCTTGATATCATAAAAGACAAAGTCGGCAGCCAGACCTATGATCTCTGGTTCAAGCCGCTTAAAATGCTTCAGCTTAAGGACCAGCAGCTGATCCTTGAGGTTCCTAACAGGTTTTTCAAGGAATGGATAGAGGACCATTATCAGGGGCTGCTCACTGAGGCTGTCGAAGGGCTTTTAAAAGAGAAAGTGGGCATTGAGTTTAAGATCAATGAAGCAAAAAGCGATGTTGCCATTAAGAAGATCGAGACAAAGAGAGAGAACAGGCGGGCGAGATTAGCCAGCCGGGGCATTTTTCTTAATCCTAAATATACATTTGATAATTTTGTTGTTGGTGGGAGCAACCAGTTTGCCCGTGCTGCGGCAATGGCAGTTGCCAACTCCCCCGGAAAAGAGTACAACCCTCTTTTTGTCTATGGCGGCGTAGGCCTTGGCAAGACGCATTTGATGAACGCGATTGGCAATCTGGTAATTGATAAGACGCGTGACATTAAATTGTTGTATGCGCCGGCAGAACAGTTTACCAATGAATTTGTTTATTCCATGAGAAACAACAAAATGGATGAGTTCAAGAGCAAGTACAGGAACCTTGATGTTCTCCTGATCGACGATATCCAGTTCATCGCTGGTAAAAGCGGAACGCAGGAGGAACTGTTCCATACGTTCAATGCACTGTATGATTCGCGTAAACAGATCGTTTTCTCAAGTGACAGGCCGCCCAAGGATATTTCACCTATTACTGAGAGGCTGAGATCAAGGTTCGGCATGGGTCTGATAGCTGATATTCAACTGCCTGACACTGAGACAAAGCTTGCGATCCTTGGCAAGAAATCGGAGATCGAGGGCATACCGCTTCCTCAGGATGTAGCCATGCTTCTTGCATCCAAAATAAAATCCAATATCAGAGAGCTCGAGGCATGTATGATAAGGCTGGGCGCTCATTCTTCACTGTCAGGAAGACCGATCACGGTTGAAATGGCCAAAGAGGTGCTTAAAGACCTGATACATGACGAACAAAGGGCCTTAAGCGTGGAATCCATTCAAAAAACCGTTTGTGAATATTTCGGGATCAAAATGCAGGACATAAAAGCCAGGAAAAGGACGAGGGATATCGCCTTTCCGAGACAGGTGGCCATGTTTTTGAGTAAGACCCTCACTGACTCATCTCTCAGTGATATCGGCAAGAATTTCGGCGGTAAAGATCACTCGACCGTGATCCACGCGTGTAAACAGGTGGAGACCCGGTCAAAAAATGACGAGGACTTCAAGAGAAGACTTGATTACCTTATGAAGAAGATAAAAAGTTATGAATAACAGATTTGGAATATCAATGTTAAACACTATAGGGGGATATCATGAAGCTTAAGGTCAGCAGGGATGAGATACAAAAAGTTTTGCAGAATATTCAGGGTATAGTGGAGAAGAAGACCACGATGCCCATCCTCAGCCACTTTTTACTTAAAGCCTCGCAATCTTCGACAATTATCGCTACTGACCTTGATATTGCGTTTACCCGCCCTCTTAAAGCGGAGGTTATTAAGAAGGGCAGCCTTTGTATTCCGGCAAGAAAACTTTTTGAGATAGCGAAAGAAGTTGAAGACGACCTTCTTCTGGAATCTCAGGATAACAACTGGCTCAAGGTATCGTCCGGCAAAAGTACTTTTAAATTAATGGGACTTCCGGAGGATGAGTATCCGACTTTGCCTGAGGTAAGCCGTTCAGAAGAGCTTAATATAGATTCGGATATATTAAAGAAAATGATTGAAAAAACCGTTTATGCGACCGGGGACAGCGATACCAGATATACTCTTAACGGCCTGCTTATGCATTTCCTGCCGAAAAAGAAAGGAATTGAGCTAAGGATTATCGGAACAGACGGACACAGGCTTGCTTATATTACTAAAGATATCAGCGGCCAGTTGTCTGAAGAGAAGAAACTCATTCTCCCCAAAAAGGCCGCCATAGAACTCAGACGGCTTCTTGAAGATAGTAAAGGCGACATTACTATCGGTCTGGATAAGAATCATATATTTTTCAGTATCGAAGACATTGTATTGACCTCAAGGCTTATTGAAGGTACATATCCCAATTACGATCAGGTCATCCCTCCTGATAATGAGAAAAAGGCTTTACTTGATAAAGTCGCGTTCTCAAAGGCGTTAAGGAGGACTTCCATAATGAGCCGGGAGAGAACAAATGCGGTCAGATTCGACCTGGAACAGGGCAAGCTGACAATGATCTCGATTAACCCGGATGTCGGGGAGGCCAGAGAAGAGATCGCTGCTCAATATAAGGGAGAGCCTGTTTCGATCGGTTATAATGTCCGCTATCTGCTGGATGCGATCCAGACCATGGAAGGTGAGTCAGTGGGCTTTGATGTTCAGGACCCCCTGAGTCCTACACTTGTACGGGAAGGAGACGGGCAATCTTATAAATGTGTGATAATGCCGATGAGAATATAAGCAGACAGGTTATTAAGTAATTCAATATACTACCGGGTCATTAAATTAATAAGTAATTATGGCATTAAAAAAACAACTTACTAACTTAATGACAGCGAAGCATAATGGCTCAATGACGCAATAGCTCAATAACTGAAAATAAAGGAGATAAATGAAGGACCAGGTAAAAGATGTTAAAGAAGAAGAATACGGTGCTGGAGATATAAAAGTACTCAAGGGTCTGGAGGCCGTAAGAAAAAGACCCGCAATGTATATAGGAACTACAAGCCTGGAAGGACTGCATCATCTTGCCTATGAGGTTGCGGACAACAGTGTTGACGAGGCGCTTGCGGGTTTTTGCGACAAAATTACCGTTACGATACATACCGAGGACAGTATCACGGTCATTGATAACGGGAGAGGCATCCCGACAGGATTACATCCCGGTGACGCCAAAAAAAGGTCTGCGGCGGAAATAGCGCTGACAGAACTTCATGCTGGAGGTAAGTTTGAGAGCAAGGCATATAAGATATCCGGCGGACTGCATGGAGTAGGTGTTTCAGTAGTCAATGCGCTGTCAGAATGGCTGGACGTTGAAATAAAACAGAACGGAGAGGTCTGGGAACAGCATTTTGAAAAGGGAGTTCCGGCCGGGCCGTTGACTCGTGTTGGAAAAACAAAAAGCAGGGGAACAAAAATAACGTTTAAGCCCGATGCTGAAATATTCGAAACTATAGAGTTCAATTACGACACATTATGCCACAGGTTCAGGGAGCTTGCTTTTTTAAATAAAGAACTAAGCATTATTGTAATTGATGAAAGGACCCGTCAGGAGCAGAAATTTTTCTATGAGGGGGGGATTGTCTCGTTTGTCGAGCATCTGAACAAGAACAAGGGCACCCTGCATCCAAAACCAATATACATAACAAAGGAAAAAGATGGGATCCTCGTGGAAGTGGCCCTTCAGTATAATGACGGTTATTCGGAAACCCTTCATTCTTTTGCTAACAATATTAATACCAAAGAAGGCGGCACTCATCTTGTGGGCTTTAAATCTGCCCTGACCAGGACCACCAACAGTTATGCGTCATCGCTGGGAGTGATCAAAAATGCCCAAGAGGCGTTTTCCGGAGATGATGCCAGGGAAGGACTGGCTGCGGTGATCAGTGTCAAGCTTCCCAGTCCTCAATTTGAAGGACAGACCAAGACCAAGCTGGGCAATAGTGAGGTAAAGGGAATAGTAGAGTCAGTTGTTAACGATATACTTGGTAATTATTTTGAGCAGAACCCGTCTGTTACAAGGAAAATAATCGAAAAGGCGTTACAGGCTTCAAGGGCCAGGGATGCGGCAAGAAAGGCAAGAGAACTCACAAGGCGTAAAGGTGCTCTTGAAGACACGGGCCTGCCGGGAAAACTTGCCGACTGCGCTGAAAAGGACCCGGAGAAAAGCGAGATCTTTATCGTGGAGGGTGATTCGGCCGGAGGTTCTGCAAAGCAGGGCAGGGCCAGGCATACACAGGCCATACTGCCTCTAAAGGGCAAGATACTGAACGTTGAAAAAGCAAGATTTGACAAGATGCTGAATTCTGACGAGATAAAGATATTGATAACGGCGCTGGGTACCGGCATAGGAAAAGAGGATTTTGATATTACAAAAGCCCGTTATCACAAGATCGTTATTATGACAGATGCTGATGTCGACGGGGCGCATATCAGAACGCTTCTGCTAACCTTTTTCTTCAGGCAGATGCCTCAGGTTATTGAAAACGGTTATCTTTATATTGCGCAGCCCCCTCTTTTTAAGGTAAAGAAAGGAAAGAAGGAGCGCTATCTGCAGAATGAGAGCGAGCTTGAAGATATGCTTTTTGAGCTTGCCTCTGATGAGATCGAGATCCATAATAATGGCAATGTACTTACCGGCAAGGACATTATCCCTTATATAAAGAACCTCTCGAAGTTTGAAAGACTCATTGACTGGTTTGCGAAGCGCAAAAATGATACAGCTCTGGTCAAGGCACTTTTACATATTGATCTGAGCAGGGACATGCTGAAGAATAAAAAGGAGGTTATGTCTCTGATCAAAAAACTTAAATCTGAATTCCCTGACTTATCTGAAGACATCATGGAAGACGAGGAACATCAGTCTTTCAGAGTTGAACTGAAAAGGGACGAGCTGAAACTGACTATTGACGATGAATTTCTGGCATCACCCGATTTCAGGGATCTTCAGAAGATATTTTCTGCCCTGAGAGGGCTTGGACATCCGCCTTATAAGGTTAAGAATAACGATGCTATACGGGAATTTGGAAGCTCAAGGGAATTATTTGACCATATATTATCGATAGCCAAGAAAGGCATGAATATTCAGAGATACAAGGGGCTTGGCGAAATGAATCCTCAGCAACTGTGGGAGACTACCATGGACCCTGAGAAAAGAACGCTTATGCAGGTCAGTGTGGAGGATTCTGTAAAAGCGGAAGTTATATTTACAACCCTTATGGGTGATCAGGTTGAACCGAGAAAAGAATTTATTCAGCAGCATGCGCTTGAAGCAAGGAATCTGGACATCTAGAAACATAAACACAGATCAGCACAGATTGAAATAGACAGATTAGCACAGATACAGACCATCAGTGATCATCGGCAATATATCAGCGACAATCAGTGGTATTTAAAAAGGAGAATGAATGGCAAGACAGGTTATAAACATTGAAGAAGAGATGAAAAAGTCCTACCTTGATTACGCAATGAGCGTAATCGTCGGGAGGGCGCTTCCTGACATAAAAGACGGGCTTAAACCTGTGCAGCGAAGGATTCTGTACGCTATGCTCAGAGAGGGTCTTCTGCCCGGAAAGAAATATTCAAAATGCGCCGGTGTTGTGGGAGAAGTACTGAAAAAGTATCACCCTCATGGCGACAACGCGGTTTATGACGCCCTTGTAAGGCTCGCGCAGGATTTCAATATGCGTTATCCGTTGGTTGACGGACAGGGGAATTTCGGTTCTGTTGACGGAGATCCGGCGGCAGCCTACCGTTATACCGAGGCCAAGATGACCAAACTGGCTGAAGAGATGCTGGTAGATATTGATAAAGAAACTGTTGATTTTATCCCTAATTTCGACGAGGCAACTGTAGAACCAGTGGTACTGCCCGCAAAGGTCCCCGGCCTGATCATAAACGGATCATCGGGAATTGCAGTCGGGATGGCTACGAACATACCGCCGCACAATCTTGGTGAGATCGTTGACGGGCTTGTTGTTATGATTGACGACCCCGAGGTTACAGTCAAGGACCTTATGAAAAAGATAAAAGGCCCTGATTTTCCCACTGGAAGCACAATATATGGCCGAAAGGGCATAGTTGACGCCTATCATACCGGCAGAGGGATCATCAGGATCCGGGCTGAAGTAGACATTGAAGAATATTCAAAAGGCGAGAGAATAATTATCAAGGAACTGCCGTATCAGGTAAATAAAGCAAGGCTGATAGAAAAGATCGCCGAGCTTGTCCGCGGTAAAAAAATTGAGGGATTATCCGACCTGAGGGACGAGTCGGACAGGGACGGTATAAGAGTTGTCCTTGAGTTGAAGCGCGGTGAGCTGCCTCAGATAATTCTCAATCAGCTTTATAAACATACGGCCATGGAAACTACTTTTGGGATAATAATGCTCGCTATAGTTAACGGCCAGCCGAGGGTGCTGAATCTTGCTCAGGTGCTTTCTCTGTTCCTTCAGCACAGACGCGATGTAGTAGTCAGGAAAACACGGTTTGAACTAAGAAAGGCTGAGGAAAAGGCTCACATTCTTGAAGGCCTGAAGATAGCTCTTGATAACCTTGACAAGATCATAAAGCTGATCCGCGGGTCAAAAACTCCGGAAGAGGCGCTCAATGGATTGATGGAGAAGTTCCCGCTTTCCAGGATACAGGCCCAGGCCATTCTAGACATGAAGCTCCAGAGGCTGACCGGTCTGGAAAGGGAAAAGATAATAGCGGATTATGACCAGACATTAAAAGAGATTGAACGGCTGAGCGCGATTCTGGCAAGTCCGGCGCTGGTGAATAACATCATCAAGGATGAACTTCTTGATATAAAGAAAAAATATGCTGACAAGAGACGAACAAGAATAACAGGTCAGGCTGAAGAGATAACCGTCGAGGATCTTATTCAGGAAGAGGAAATGGTTATAACCATTTCGCGTCTTGGCTTTATAAAGAGAAATCCCCTCGATCTTTACAGAAGTCAGGGAAGGGGCGGCAAGGGGCTTATCGGAATGGAGACAAGGGATGAGGATTTTGTTAAGAATCTTTTTATTGCCTCTACTCATGACCAGGTGCTGTTTTTTACAAATTTCGGCCGTATATTCTGGCTGAAAGTTTATCAGATACCTGAGACCGGAAGGGCGGCGAAAGGCAAGGCCATTGTCAACCTTCTGCAATTTTCAGCAGATGAAAAAATAACAGCTGTTTTCCCTGTCAAGGAATATAAGGAAGGGCAGTATCTGTTTATGGCTACTAAAAAGGGGGTCGTGAAAAAGACTGCGCTAAAGGCTTACAGCAATCCGCGGTCCAAAGGGATAGCTGCCATCAAGATCGATCAGAATGACGAGCTTGTCGGGGTGAGACTGACAAATGGAAACAACGATATTATCCTCAGCACGGGGAACGGGCTTTCAATCAGGTTCAATGAGAAAAATGCAAGGGAGATTGGAAGGGTATCCCGCGGTGTAAGAGGCATAAGGCTTAAAGAAGGCGATGAAGTGGTTTCAGTGGATGTTCTGGACGAAAAGTCCACTCTGCTGACGGTTACTGAAAAGGGTTTTGGGAAGCGGACAAAGGCTAAAGAGTACCGAGTTCAGACCAGGGGCGGTAAAGGTGTTTTGACTATTAAGGTAACCCAGAAGAACGGCAGGGTCGTAGGTGTGCTCCAGGTAACGGATGATGACGAAATAATAATTATTGCAAGCGGAGGGAAGTTAATACGCCTGAAGTCGTCAAATATCCGCACCATAGGGAGAAGTACCCAGGGAGTCAGGCTTATTGACCTTTCAGGTGAGAACAAGGTTGTCGGTATAGGCCGGGTAATTGAAAGAGAAGAAGAAGTGGGAGAAGGCGAAAACGGCGGGGCCCCTGCCAAGAAAGGCTAAGCTTAAAGGCATAAGTGCTCTGTTTCAGGATTGCTATTACAGCAAGCCTGACTCTTCACCTCCGCAATCGACAAATTATTAGATTCTGTTTAAGCAGTGAAGTTATAAGTCATTCAGGTTAATTCCTCGGCGTTTTCTTTTAAATGAGTCGCACGGCGATTCATCATCAGACTTCCTGCATCTGCAATGCATTAGATGCACATAAGCTATTCGGCCGGATTATTTCTTGCCTTCTTCTAACTGTATTTTGTCATGCAGGGATACAATTACTTCTCTCAGCTCGTCTTTTGATGTCTCTTCCCTGTCAAGCAGAGACTTTAATGCCGTCAGCTCAGAATCCATCTCTTTGCAGAACTTGTCTTTGAAAGTATTTCTTTCTTCTAAATCGTCAACCAACCTGTTAATCTCAATAATAAACGATCTCAGATATATATCATCTCTGGTTCTTATCCGCAGACGCTTATGGTAATTTCCTGACAGTATGATTCTCAACTCCAGTTTTAATCTTTCGAACGGTCCAAGGAAGCGGTGCGTAAAGATCATGGTCAGAATTGTAACGATAATGGCGTAACCGGAAACCACGCCAATTATATAAATGGGGCTTCGTTCCATCGTTTCCCCCAGTTCTATTGCCAGATATGTAAAAAAAGCCACTGACAGAAGGGACCAGAGAACCATATGGGCAATGGAGAGCCTGAGTTCCTTCAGACTGAAGTATTTTGTGCGTAAGTGTTTATCCATTTAAACTTTCAGAACTATCAGCGTGACATGGACATATTGACAGTATTGTATCATTTTAATGTGAATTAGTATGAGAAGACGATAAGGCACTAATTGTAGATATTGAATCTTCAATTATTTCCCTGACCATCTCATTCTCGTCATTTGCAGCATCGTTTAAGAGAGGCAACGATTCTCGACTCCCGATTATTCCGAGTAAAAAAGCGGCATCGCCTCGTATTGCGGCGTTCGAATTTTTCAGCAGTCTGGCCACACCCGGAACAGAGTCGCGCAGTTTTTCAGAGTCTGTCTCCTTAAGGGTTTCTACAAGCGCCACGGTACCGATCCTGACCCTGCCCCGTTTGTCGGCGAGCATGTCTCCTATAAGAGGATACAGACTGCTGTCATGTTTGAACATGTCGACAATGTTATCAAGGAATCCGTTTTCCATATAATCAGCTATCATGCCCAGCATTGACCCTGTATTCTGCTTTTTGTTCATTTTTTGGAGTTAATAATTATCTGACAATAATTTTCCCGCGGCCATTAACAACTTCGCCTATCACCCAGTAAGGATGTCTGTCTTTTTTCATGATACGGTCAAATTTATTCAGTCCTTTCGCGGTCAAAGAGATCAGAAGGCCTCCGGATGTCTGAGGATCAACAAGCGCCATTTTGTCTATTTCACTGTAATTATTCGGGAATTTGGTCTCCCTGCTTACGTAGCTGAGGCTTTTTTTCGCCCCTTTCTGGATTATTCCGGAAGCGATCAGCTCCTTCACGTTTTTCATAAAAGGCACTTTAACGCTGTTGATAATAAGGTCAGCTTTTGAATTCTTTGCAATGTTCATCGCATGGCCGAGAAGCCCAAACCCTGTTACATCTGTGGCAGCGTTTGCACCGGCGGATATCGCGGCCTTTGAAGCGGTTTTGTTTAATGCGAGCATGGACCTGATAACAGGTTTTAGATCCGCCGGCCTGGCTTTCCCGAGTTTTACCGCTGAAGTCAGAATGCCTGTGCCGATCTTTTTGGTAAGGATCAGGATATCGCCTTTTTTTGCCCCTCCGGTTCTTAATAAGTGTTTTCTTTCTACTACTCCTGTAACTGCAAAGCCCAACTTGAACTCATTGTCCTCAATGCTGTGCCCGCCGATAAGACACGCCCCGGCTTCACTCAGCTTATCGACAGCGCCCTTTAACAGCTCTCTTATGACAGAAGGGCCGAAGTCACACGTCGCATAGCCGAGTATGGCAAGTGCTGTTCTGGGCGTGCCGCCCATGGCGTAAACGTCGCTAACCGAATTAGCCGCACAGATCGCGCCAAAAGTGTACGGATCGTCAACTATGGGAGTGATGACGTCAACGGTTTCAACGAGCAGATCACTCTTGTGACGGTAAACCCCCGCGTCATCTCCCGGGCCTACGATTACCCCGCGGCTTTTACAATTGAGCAAACCATCCAGTATGTCGTTCAGGTCCGCCGGACCTAACTTTGCCGCTCAGCCGCCGGCTTTGACTTTTTGCGTAAGACGTATCTCTTTCATATTCCGATATAATACTTTAAAGTATTTTAAGTGTCAAAATGGAAGCTGCGGGACATTGTTGAATATTATGCGTAGAGTAAGTAGAAAGATATACTCAACTTTGACAATTAGACGTTTTTTTCTGTATTTTACAATGTCATGATTGATCTGCATACTCATAGTTTTTTCAGCGACGGGGTCCTGCTCCCGTCCGAGCTTGTCAGAAGGGCGTATGATAAAGGTTATAAGGCACTGGCAATAACGGATCATGTGGATTCCTCGAATATTGATTTTGTGATCCCGCGGGTAGCAGCGGCGATAAACGATATATCCAAATACACGGACATGGTTCTTGTACCCGGGGCTGAGATTACGCATGTGCCGCCTGAACTTATAATGGGGCTGGTAATAAAGGCAAGGGAATTGGGCGCGCAGATAGTTGTTGTGCACGGTGAGACTGTTGTTGAACCCGTGATAAAGGGGACTAACAGGGCCGCGATCGAGGCTGGCGCGGATATTCTCGCTCACCCCGGCCTTATCAGCAGGGAGGACGCAGAGGCTGCGAAACAGAATGGTGTTGCCCTTGAGATAACAGCAAGAAAAGGGCATAGTCTGTCAAACGGGCATGTTGCTCAGGCAGCTGCTGAAGCAGGCGCGGATCTTATAATTAATACTGATGCGCACGGCCCTGAAAACCTTATAACTGCTGATTTTGCGAAAACTGTATTGCGTTCAGCCGGTATCCCTGGTAATGAAGTTGAGGAGATTTTCAAGAATTCATGGAAAATATTAGATAAAAAGTAGACGGGAATAAAAACTGTACTCAAAATACTGTAAATAACGAAGTTCCCGTCAGTTTAGTTATTAGTGCTTAAAAGCTGGAATTTACATATCTGGAGGATATAAATGCCGAAAGCAATTAAAAAAAGAGTATCAAAAAAAACAGGGATTAAAGAGGAAGAGGTTAAGAGCGCACTTGTGCGCGCCCTGGAAAACATAAAAAGCCGGAAAAAATTAGTATCAGGTCTGCTGTCCGGTGCGGCAGTTGCTGTTTTTATGGTTATTGTGACTTTTTACTTATTTTCAGAAGACAGCAAAAAGGCATATGCTCTTGAACAGGAAGCTTATGGTTATTATTATGAGACCAACCTGGAAGCCCCGCTGACGCAGGAAGAAAGGTGGGCAAAGGCTCTGGAGCTTTTCAAAGAGTCAGCTGAGCTTAAATCAACCCTTTCCACGCAATTCTACATAGGCAACAGCTATTTTAATCTTGGCGATTATGATAACGCTGTTGTTGAGTACAGGAAATATATTGATCAATATGGCAGTAAGAATGTAATGCTCCCGCTTGTTTATCAGAAACTTGCTTCGGCCTTTGTAAAGCAGGGAAAGAGCGACGAAGCATTCAGTATTCTTAATGAACTTTCCAGAGTTAACGGCGGAATATTCGCTGATACCGCGCTTGTCCTTGAGGCAAGGCTTCATGAAGCTGGCGGTAAGAATGAGGATGCAATGAGCAAATACAGGGAGCTTGCTGAACGTTTCCCTCTTTCTCCCTGGATTTCCGAAGCAAAGCAGAAAATAAAAGCTGAAGAGGAAATGACAAAAGAGGAAATAAAGGAAGAAGTAAAAGAAGAAACAGCGAAACCGGAAGGTCAGACGCCTGAAGAGCCGGCATCAGAGGAAGCTGCTGAGTAATATTACTTACATATAAATTTACCCGGGAGAATCTCAAGACTCTCCGGAGATAGTCCCACCAGATATGTCAGCTTATCCATGAAGAACAGTATCCCGAATGCGATCAGGAGAAGGCCGCTTAAGATCATAATAGGTCTGATGAACTTCTGAATAAAACTAAAATGGCTGATAAAGGTTGTCATAAGAAGTGATGTAATAAAAAAAGGAACGGCAAGCCCGGCTGAATAAACAATCAGCAGTTTGAAACCGTACAATGCGGAACCGGTTGATCCCGCGATAAGAAGGATCGTTCCCAGGATAGGGCCGATACATGGGGTCCATCCGGCGGCAAATGTCACTCCAACGACGAAAGAACCGATATATCCTCTCGGCTTGGATTTAAGATGTACCCTTTTCTCCATTGAAAGTGTTCTGATTTTAAAGACTCCCATGACATAAAGGCCGAAGAAAATAATGATAGTCCCGCCTATTATTCTTATTTCATCGTAATAAGTGACGAATATGCGGCCTACAAAAGATGAAAATACTCCGAGCAGGATAAATATAAGTGAGAAACCAAGGATGAACGAGAGTGAACTGAGGATAGTTATCTTTCTTATGTGCGCTTTGTTACCGTGTTTGAAATCTTCAAATGAAATGCCTGTTATAAAGGATACATATGACGGCACAAGAGGAAGAACACAGGGGGAGAGAAAAGAGAATAGACCTCCCAGGAAAGCCCCGAGTAAACAGATTTCACTCATTCGAACCGCACTCCTTTTTACAGCCTTTTATTTTCTCGACAACATGAAGAAGAACCGGAATAATGACTTCCAGGTTTTCCCTGACCGCTTTTGGACTGCCGGGTAGATTGATTATGAGAGTCTTTCCCCTTGATCCGGCTATTGCCCTTGAGATCATTGCGTTTGGAGTTTTTTTAAGCCCTCTAAACCGCATTGCCTCAGGTATTCCGGGTATCTCGCGTTTTATTACCTCAAGAGTTGCTTCCGGCGTTACATCACGGGGTGACGGCCCTGTGCCGCCCGTTGTCAGGATCAGGTCAGCTTTGCTGCAGAGAGAAAGCAGTTTCTTCTTGATTCGGTTTTTATCATCAGGAAGGATATCGCAGCTTACCACTCTGCCTCCTATCTTTTTGACGGCCTTTTCAATGAGAGGACCGCTTTTATCCTCCCGTTTACCTTTATACCCTTTATCGCTTAATGTCAATACAGCAACTGTAAATTTATAACTCATAATTTTAAACTTTTAATTCTTAATTTTTAATTTTGTCGCTAAATTTTCAATTATCAATTATCAATTTTTAATTGTTATTGTGTCTCCTTCTTTTATTGTCCCGCCCTTTAGTACTTTTGCGAATATACCTTCTTTGGGCATTACACAGTCGCCTGCCTGAACATATATGGCGCAGCGTGTGTGACACTCTTTGCCGATCTGGCTCACTTCGAGCTCAATACTGTCGGCAATGAGAAGTTTTGTGCCTACGGGAAGATTCGGCAGTTTAATCCCCTCAGTGGTTATGTTTTCGGCAAAGTCGCCTGATCCTACTTTCAGACCCTTATCCTGCATTTTTTTTATGCTTTCAATTGCGAGAAGACTTATCTGTCTGTGCCATTTATCAGAAGCGTGGGCATCCCCCTTAATGCCGTAATTCTCTTTCAGCTCGGCCTGAGAAACCGTTTTCTTCCTCATGCCTTTCTTGTCACTTATGTTTATTGCTATTACTTTTGCGTTCATAACAAAAATTTTAACATAATTATCACAAATTGAAATATCAAACTATGCTGAGTATCAAAAAAGGCTACAGTATTGTCCTTGAACGGTTTTTTTCGTTCTGACGTGTCGGGACGAAAACCCTGCCTGCCGGCAGGCAGGCTCGGAGGTCGAATCGACCGAGAATGAGTGAAAGGATTATGCTGTAGCCTAAAGAGTAAGGCCCTTAAAACATTATTTAATAATTGCTCCTTCTTTAATGTCTTTATCCACAATGAGAATGGACAGTTCTCCATCTGTGTCGGTAGCAGCCAGCAGCATTCCCTGCGATTCAACACCCATCAGTTTTGCGGGCTTCAGGTTTGTAACCACAGCTACCTTTTTCCCGGTAAGTTCTTCAGGCGTATATGCCCTGCCTATCCCTGCCACGACCTGCCGGGTTTCTCCGGTATCAACCTGCACTTTGATCAGTTTGTTTGAGCCTTCAACTCTTTCCGCCGCCAGTACCATGCCGACCTTAAGCTGAACTTTTGCGAAATCACTGATCGATATTAGATTGTCGCCTGATATTTCCACTTTGTTCTCCTTTGTTTTAGGCGAATTAATGCGTTTATCCGCTAATTTTTTTTCAGTCCTGTTATTTTTGAAATCGATCCTCGGGAACAAAGATTTGCCCTTTTGAACCTCTGTACCCGAAAGGTTGTATCCTCCCCAATCTCTCAATTCAGGGTTTGAGGGTATGGCCTCTTCTATGTTTTTGCTTATTCCGAGTTGTTTCCATATTTCATTTCCGGCGGAAGGCATAAAGGAATACACATAAACAGCAATAAGCCTTAGTGATTCCGCAAGAGTATAGAGTATGTTTGAAAGGATGTCTTTGTCTTTTTCTTTCCACGGTGCTGAATCCTCAATATATTTATTCGCTGAATTAATTGCGCGCCACAAAAGAGAGATGGCGTGGTTAAATTCAAGCATGGAAATGTGCTCGCCGAAATTTGCAGGGAGAACAGACCGGTGTTCACCCGGAACTTTGACAGTTTTATGGCTGAAAACAGATCTGATGTCTATTTCCCGGGCTCTTTCCTTTGAGACGACAGGATCAGGGACAGTGCCGTTGTTGTATTTTTCTATCATGGTAAGGGAGCGGCTCAACAGGTTTCCGAGGTCGTTTGCCAGGTCAGTATTAAGCCTGTTAATTAACGCTTCTTCAGAAAAATCTCCGTCAAGGCCAAACGGAACTTCTCTAAACAGGAAATACCTGAATGCGTCTGCCCCGTATTTCTCAACCATTTTATTCGGGTCAACAACATTGCCCAGCGATTTGGACATTTTTCTGCCCTTTACCATCCACCATCCATGAGCAAAGATGTTTTTCGGCAGGGGGAAATTGAGTGACATGAGCATGGTTGACCAGTAAACAGCATGAGTTGTGAGTATGTCTTTTCCTATTAAGTGGTGGTCGGCAGGCCACCAATCATCTTGAGTGACGAGATATTTAGTGGCTGAAAAATAGTTCAAAAGCGCGTCAAACCATACGTAAGTTACAAAATCATTATCAAACGGAAGAGGTATGCCCCATGAAAGTCTTGATTTCGGCCTCGAGATGCAAAGGTCCCCGAGGGTATTGTTTTTTAAGAAACCAAGCACTTCGTTCCTCCGGGTCGCTGGACTTATGTAACCGGGATTTTTTTCTATATGATCGATCAGCCTGTCCTGATATTCAGACATCAGGAAAAAATAGTTTTCTTCATGTATCTTTTCAACAGGCCTCCCGCATTCAGGGCAGTTTCCCTCGGCCAGGTCTTTTTCCATCCAGAACCGTTCATCAGGAGTGCAGTACCAGCCGGAGTATTCCTTCTTTATGATCTTTTCCTGATCCCATAACATTTGAACCAGGCCCTGAACCGTTTTTATATGTTCTTCATCAGTAGTGCGAATAAAGGCATTATTGGATATGTTCAGTTTGACCCAGAGGTCCCTGAAGTTCTCAACCATGAGATCTGAATGTTCTTTGGGAGAGAGATTTTTTTCAAAAGCGGCCTGTTCAACCTTCTGTCCATGCTCGTCAGTACCGGTAAGGAAGAATACTTCGTTCCCCATAAGCCGGTTATACCGGGCAAGTATGTCAGCAGCTATTGTTGTGTATGCGTGTCCTATGTGGGGAACATCATTGACATAATAAATAGGGGTTGTAACATAAAACCTGCTCATTTTTTACTTTTTTTCTTTTTCCAGAATTTCCTTCGTTTATTAAATGGTTTCCCTGTGTCTTTTGTCTCAGCAGTGCTTTTTTGTTCTATATCGCCTGATTTTTCAGGGGCAGTATTCCTTTCCCTGCTTTGAGACTTTCTCCTGTGCCTGGACCGCTGACGGGGTGGCCGAGGCTTTTCTTTATTGATCTCGGCTGTTTCAGCAGGTTTTTGGGCATCCGCAGGAGGCGGAGCAGTAACGGCTGGTTCTTCTATTATCAATTTCTTTTCAGTCTCAGTAATGACCGGTTTATCAATTTTTTTGTCTTTGCCACGATCTTTCTTTTCTTTTTTGGCAGACTGGCCTATCTCATAGCCTAAACAACACATAAGACGTCCGCAAATGCCGGACAGTTTGCCGGGATTTAACACAAGCTCCTGCTTCTTGGCCATCCTTATGGAAATGGGCTCAAAAGAGGTGAGGAAGACCCTGCAGCATACCTCTCTTCCGCAGCAGCCTATCCCACCGATTGATTTAACCTCGTCTCTTACTCCTATCTGTCTCATTTCTATTCGTGTCTTGAACTTTGAAGCGAGGTCTCTGACCAGTTCACGGAAATCGATACGTCCATCAGCAGTGAAGTAAAATATGAGCCGTTTTCTGTCAAGTGTCGCCTCAGTTCCAACAATCTTCATGGGCAGTTTATGGTTTTTTGCTTTTTCTGTGCAAAAATTGCCTGCCTGTTCTTCCAGGGAGCGGTTGTTTCTGTCGGTCTCCATATCCTGCACGGTTGCCATTCTGAGGATCTTCTTTAATTGTTGTCCGGGTCTGTTGACGCTGTGTCTATCTTTTACAACGAGTCCCAGACCCAGTCCCATTTCAGACTCGACTACGACCCGCACACCCGGCCTGACACTGACTCCATTTAAAGTGAAGTCATAGATTTTCCCACATTTTTTAAACCGGACACCTACGACATCGGGCATCAGTTTCTCCTCTCTAATTTACCCCGCCCAGCGGGCCGCATATGTGATATAGACCGTGAGCTATCAACCGAAAGTTTTTCTTAGCGATAGATATGTATGGTAAAGGGTAAGTTGTTTATTTAAATTAAAACGCAAATAATCCTTTATATCATAAAACGAACCGGACAATTTAAGTATATCTTTTAGTGATGCTTTTTGTGAAATGGATTTTATTTCATTTCCCCTGTCCTGATTGATCATTAGGTCTTCCCTGCCCGTTGCCTTGAACACAGCAATATCTCTCAGCCAGAGGTGGACCCAGTCGAACCACTCCTCCATGGAGTCCCTGTCTTCCCATAAATTCTCTTCTGCCCTGTCAAGAAGGGCCTTGAAATCATCAAATGTCCTGTCTCTTCTTGTGATCAGGTCCTGGCTCAGGGCCCATCCCGGCCTTCCGCCGGAGAGCAAACCCAGCAGAGCAGCTTTTCCGTCATGAATCCCCGAATCTTCCCCGCGCAACTGATTCTCCAGTACTCTGTTCATATCTTTCAGAGGCAGAGGTGAAAAATATATTCTTTGACATCTGGACCGTATCGTTAAAGAGAGCATTTCCGGAAGAGATGAGATCAAAAGCAGAAGGCTCTGACCGGGCGGCTCTTCGAGTGTTTTTAAAAATGCATTAGCGGCTGATTGATTAAGGGTGTCTGCCTTATCAATGACAGCTATTTTCCATTTTCCTTCAAATGGTTTGTAAGACAGGGATTCTTCGAGCCTTCTTATTGTATCGACCTTTATCTGTCCGTTCTCAGGGGCTATGAAAAAGACATCCGGATGCATTTCCTTGTCAATCTTTATGCAGGAAGGACATTTGTCACAGCAGTCAATTTCGTAATGAGTAATGCGTGATGAG
>VAPC010079310.1_pt1 | contig 17592 bp, 18 predicted proteins | sample 3395121 | NCBI WGS metagenome assembly VAPC01 (sample SAMN08290434, study PRJNA428436) | hydrothermal vent metagenome | isolation source: Deep-sea hydrothermal vent chimney | place: Indian Ocean: Southwest Indian Ridge | depth 1711 m m
ACCGTGATCTTCATCGGGTTTGAGGGAGACCTAAATATACTTGATGAACGATCAAGGGAGAAAGAGACTACATCACGAACAAGAAGGAAATTATCAGAGATTGTTCATTGGAATAGTTGGTGACCTTCAAACCACTATAGACTGCTCAAGTGGAAATTTTAAAGAATGCAAGTTCACAAGTTTTCGTAATCGGAGGATAACAAATGCAAATCGGTCCAACGCTAGATACAGCTCTTCTTGGAGTTCCTGGAATATTCATAGGTCTGATACTGGGTTACTTTTTGGGAGGCTATGAAAGCTTCAGAGCAATTGATAGGATTGGACTGGGAATCATATCTAGCATTTTTGCAGGAGTAATCACCACAGTTGTCTTGATGATTTTCATACCTACGGTAGGGACTATCGAAGCTATATTCATCATACTATCATATTTTGGAGGATATGCCTTAGGTGCAGTTTCTAATTGGGCGCCAACACAAGAAAAACCTCCTAAGAGTCACATTATCTATGAACCAGATGATGATGATGACGACAAGGCATTTGATCGAGAAATCGAAGAAACGTTGCGCGGAGAACATAAAGCGAACAAGAGTTAAAGGCACTAATTCCGTCGTTCTTCTGAATCGCGCCTAGTGGAGGTACGAAATAATTGCGAAGAACACTACCCCATTTGTTCGTTATGATTACAATTACATGTCTTCTATGGTCGACAGTACTGATGCCGGTTCATGCTGCGCCCCCTGCAGGATGGAGTGGTGATGACAGCCTTGCTTTCCTATTGGAAGTTAATGGGATAAATGCTGCGGAGTCAAATGCCTCAAATCCAATTGAACTACTGGATTTGTCTGCTGACTTGACACTTGCACTGACCATAACAACTGGAAATAGCCTATACCTTCGTGATGGACTGTTCACGATGTCATATCTGGGCATACCTATCATTAACCAACCATTCGACTTGAGTGCAACACCTCTGTTACCAGCGAATCATACAGAGAGTTTACTAAACGCGTCCCTTCCTCTCGGCTCGCTTCTTGGGTTTGGCAATCTGAGTCTCATTTCGGGAACTATTACAGGAGCGTTTACTTTCACGTATTCAAATGAAACAACACCTACAGTCAATGGAACCGTTTCAGAGGAATTTGTCCTTCAGATTGGACCTACTGGTGCGGCAGCAATTATGTCAATTAGTGGACTCATTACAGCTGGATTCACAGTGATGTCCGCGTTAACATTGATTATGGCCCTTGATGAATTCCAACAAGGAATCATGGCTGCTCGAAAAATGCGTGGAGCGACGAAAGGATCAGATGTCGGAATATTCCCACGAGCTGTTGTTCTTCGAAGGAAACCAAAGAAGGGTGCAGAAACGATTGATCGAGAAGAACTCACTAGAAGAGTCACTAAAGCAGCAGGTAGTTCTTGGGATGGCAAACGCTGTCCGCAATGTGGTAAGAAATGGAAGAGAAACTCTCCTACTTGTGGAAAGTGTGGTATTGACACTGGTGCAGCAGTACAGCATTTCTCTGCCGATATCGCAGACTATGCTCCAAAGGCTCTGAGGGTTGTCAAGCCCAAGTCAAAGATTACTGTTGGTCAACTTGGAAAGAAACTGAAACTCAAGCCTGACAAGGCTGGTGCACTTGCAGCAGCTCTCGTAGACATGGGTGTTCTTCAGACAAAGACAGTAAAGATACCTTTGAAGAAGGTGGCATTCTCAGGAATGACCATAGCCGGTGCGTATTGGTCTTGGATGCAGATGATGGGTGGCGCCACTCCTGATTGGGTTCTAGTACTTCTTACAACAGCTGCTGGTCTTGTTGTGTCAGTTTTGATTGGATACTTCATGGCGTTTCTTGCTAGAACGAAACCTCTAGGATATGAAAAATGATTCGTGGATTGAGTTGAGCCTCTGAGAGGCTTGGCTCTTTCCATACCTCTGCACCTTCAAGATAATCCAGTCAAGACATATATCAGAAGAGAGCTCAAACCTCATCAGAGAGAGGCTTTTACTACTCGTTCTCTCAAAGGAAGTGAATTTCATGAGTCATAATATCAGTAATTTCAAATCCGAATGGGAAAATGACGAGGTACGCGTGAATGTTCCTTTCAGTGCTGCGGGAGTTGGTACAACAATTGTTCTGACTTCGAAATTTACCGGAAGAATGATGATGCTCGATGTTGGTGATGGAGTCCTCAGAGACCTGCTATTATCTGGGAGTACTGATTTTGTAGATGAGATAGATCCTATCGCAATCTCTCACGGTCATTTCGATCACGTGGGTGGACTTCATTCACTCTTGGGATTCATGCAAATGTTGGACAGAAAAAAATCCCTCAATATCTTGATTCCAACTGATTGCAAACAGGCGATAGGTATAATCAAGAATTTTCGTGACAATTACGGAGACAGTATCCCCTTCAAAATCTGTAACCACGAGATGGCAGAGGGTTCTGGATTTGATACCGATTTTTTTAAGGTGAAATCTATTGAGGTCGAACACTACTCACTGGAAAAACATCCAGGAGTCGAGATTTTGGAACCCTCTCTCGGATATAGAGTCCAGATTGGTCAAACAGTGATAGCGTACACGGGAGATACTAGACTGTGTTCGGGTGTAGAAACGATTGTGCGTGATGCAGATCTAGCAATTATTGAAGCTACTAGAAGAGAAACTCCTTCTGGACCTAGAGTTCACCTCTCAATTAACGAAGCGGAAGATCTTGGAAAACTAGCTAAGAATTACATACTAATTCACAAAATTCCTGAAATGCCGTCCTAGTGAAGTTAAATCACTGGTACCAAATACTGAATGAGTGCAAAAACTGGAACAGCTACAATCAATGAAATAGGTACAGTAATGACCCACGAGATGATGATAGCTCTCACCTGCTTCATTCGGACTTTCTCTTTTGCAACAAAACCAACCGCAATGAGTGCTGCTACAAGTACATGAGTTCCACTCAGGGGCAATCCAAAATACGTTCCAATGAACATGATTAACGCTACCGAAATACTTGCTGAGAGTGCAGACGAAGGTGATAAAGTCACAACCTCAGTGGCTAGAACTTTGATGACCTTTCTTCCTACGACAATCAAACCTGCACCCATCCCTAGACCACCAACAATTAACGGGGCGTAGAATCCTGGCAACGAGAATGGTCCGATGACTAGAGGTGTACTAAAGAGTGAATGGTTCACAAGAGGGGCGACAGCATTCGCGACATCATTGCCTCCTCGACTCAATCCTGTGATTAACAAAAAGGCTGCAAGTCCGTATGCGGCAATTTGCTCTTGTCTTTCTCTTCCAGATAGTCCTGTTGCGCGTTGCTGCAATTTGCGCACTCCCCAAAAAATCAGTGCAGCAATGAAGAATCCAATCAAGGGTGATATTATCCAGCCTGCAAGGATCTCAATGATAACTGCTGTGTTAATCGCCTCAGCTCCCCATGCCGAACCACTAATGAAAGGTGCTGCAATAGCCACCCCAATTACAGAACCAACAATACACTGAGTTGTACTGATTGGTAGTCCCTTGGTTGCCGAAGCGATTAGCAACCATATAGTCATTGAGATGAGAATTGCAAATACCATCTGTGTTGTCAGATCATTTCCAGTCACCAAGTCTGATCCTACTTTTTCGGAAACTCCTCCACCAAGAGAGATAGCGCCGATAAGATTGATGAATGCACCAATCAACACTGCAGACCTCACAGTAAACACATGAGATCCTACCGCAGGACTCATGGTTTCATCATTACTTCCAATCGCAAAAGCTACGATGAAGGCGATTATTAGTAGTGTGAGGGCAACTGGATCCAAGAAGCGGACACTCCTATCACGAGTATTTGATTGCTAACTCTCGGATGAAATCCGCTGCGTTCTCTGCTTTAATCGCAACAGCAAGGATTTTCTCCGACACACTTTTGAAAAAGTGCACATCTGGTGCCTTATACTTTGATCCCCGGAAAAGTTTCTTCAGAAGGTCAAACTGTAAGTCTCGCGCTTCCTCTCTTACAAGATCAATTTTCCTTGATATCTCTACAGATTTTTTGAAGTCATCGTATAGGTACTTCACCGCATCCTGAAGGAGATCTGTACAAATCCAGCATTTTTCTGCGATTTCCACAATGTCTTCTGGTGGCTTCATACCTTTTCCAACACTCATCATTCGAATAGCCTCTTCAGCAGCATCGATGATTCTATCCATATGACCTGTTAATGTATGGCGTTCCTGAGTCTGTTGAGGTAAGAAAGCATGTTTTGAGAGGATATTCTCTACCAAATTCTCCTTGATTTTGTCAGCATCTCGTTCGAGTTTGATGATTTCTTCTTCGAGTTCATCAAGAGTATCATCCTTCCCTTGAACCCAGCATTCAGCCGCAACATGCATTTTCGCGCTGGCAGACTGAAGGGCTTTGCTTAATGCAAGAATGCATTCCTCTGCCTCTTTCTGTAATTTCTTGTTTCCTGATCCGAAGATCTTCGAGAATGTTCCCATAGATCTTTTCTCCTCGCGATTGTTCAACAACTGCTTGGACTAAACATCAAATAGACCTTACGTATTCCAATCTAATCAGGCTGGGACCTCGAGTATCGCCCGAATTCGCATAATTCCCGCACCAATTTTCTTCTGTTTTGCGATTTTGAAGACTCCAAGACTACCCGTTCGCGCTACATGAGGTCCACCACACAGCTCAAGACTGAAGTCGCCTACTGAATAGACTGAGACCTCTTCCCCATAGTTTTCCTTGAAGAAGGCAAGTGCTCCCTGTGCTATCGCATCATCATATTGCATGAACTGTTGAGTTACCTCTAGGTCTTGGTTGATGATGTCATTGATCTCATTTTCAACCTCTGCTACCTCCTCCGGAGTTAGCTTTCGAGAGAAAGTGAAGTCAAACCTGAGTCGCTCTTCTGTGATGTTGCTACCATTCTGAGTCACCTCATCACCGAGGACTTTTCTCAAGGCCGATTGTAGAAGATGGGTTGCAGTGTGTAATCTAGTGATTGTTTCACTATGTTCAGCCAAGCCTCCCTTGAACTTGCCCTGAGTTGCAGTTCTTGATATCTCTCGGTGTTCCTCGAACTGCTTGGTAAACTCATCCATATCAATTGTGATTCCTTTCTCCTCTGCAAGGTCTCGGGTCATCTCCAATGGTAGTCCGAAACTAGTGAAAAGAAGGAAAGCGTTCTCGCCTGTTACTGTTCCTGTATCGTTGTAGATTCTCTCAAATCTCCGAATCGCTTTAGTGAGCGTCTTTCTGAACTTGGACTCCTCTGCGGTGAGGTTGTTCATGATGAAATCTTTGTTGCGCACAACTTCTCCAAAGAGGTCTTTGAACATGTTAATGACAATTTCTGCTAAAGAGCTCATGAATCCCTGACCAATACCGAGTCTATCGGCACTATGAATTGCTTTCCTGAGCAGTCGTCGTACAATATATCCCTGTTCCACATTAGAGGGACCAATTTTCCTGTCATCTGCCATAATCATGACTGCTGACCTAACGTGATCGACAATTATCCGAATTAGCCGATCGTCTTCCACTGTGAACTCCTCTTTGCCTGAAAGTTCTTTGACACGATTGATTAGAGGAAGGAATAGTTCGGTATCGAAAACAGTCGGGACTCCCTGGAGCATAGCGAGAGTTCTCTCAACCCCCATTCCAGTATCGATGCTCTTCATATCTAGTGTTTCATAGGTTCCATCATCTAGCTTGTTGTACTGGATCATCACATTATTCCAAACTTCAACGAAGTGACCACAGTTACATCCTGGTCTACAATCTGGACCACATTTTGGAATTTCGTCAACTTCGATGAACATCTCTGAACAAGGACCACAAGGACCCGTATTCCCAGCAATCCACCAATTATCTTCCTTACCTAGGAAGTAGATTCTCTCATCAGGAATTCCGACACTCCGCCAAGCATCTGCAGCTTCATCATCTCTTGGAGAATCTTCATCACCTGCAAAGACAGTGACTGACAGCTTTTCAGGATCGAATCCGAGATATTTCTTTGAAGTTAGAAACTCGTAGCTCCACGTGATTGCTTTCTTCTTCCAATAATCACCCAAACTCCAGTTTCCAAGCATCTCGAAGAATGTGAGATGTGTAGTATCACCAACTCCATCAATGTCAGTTGTACGAACACATTTCTGGACATTAGTAAGCCGTACCCCTTCTGGATGGGGTTGCCCCAATAGGTATGGGACTAAAGGATGCATACCTGCAGAAGTGAACAACACTGTAGGATCATCCTCGGGAAATAATGAGGCTGAAGCTATTACTGAGTGTCCTTTCTCTTTGAAGTATTTCAGGTACATATCTCTCAGTTCTTGAGCTCTCATCATCGGTGACCTCATTGTTGACAAAAAAGGGCTGGAGAAGCCAAATCCTCATTGATTTTAATCGTTTCGAAGAACACCTGTATCGGTGATGTCAGACAAGTATCAAGCCCGATGGAGTCATTCTGTATTTCCTCAATCGTGATGTTATCCAAGGATACCTATCAATCCAATTCAAGAATCTATCATTGGAAACGATGGGTGCGTTGAGTTCTTTTGCAAGCTGAATGATTCTAAGGTCATCATCCGTTCCTCTGGATGCCTTTACGACCTCCGCACTCAACATGAATTCATTCAGTGCTGTTGGCGTGTCGATTTTATGAACTAACGCTGCTGACACTACAAAAACAGGTTTGAAACCAGTACTTGTGAGACTACGATACGCCAAAATCAGATTCTGAGTATTTGGTCTACCTTGAGGAGATAGGTGATATGCTACATTGTTACCATCTACTACAACAACACGACGTCGTTTTCTACTATCTTGAACCTGCTGTGAGCGTGACCTACACTTTTGGATGTGGTTGTCAAGTATATCGCGATTGAACAGACGATCACAATGTGGACAACGCGCTCTTTTTGGCAAGGTTCTGGACCTCAATTAGTTGAATCATTGGAATTTTCGCACTCGTATAAAGATGAGGTTGTGGCTCAGTCAGGCAGCTGTAAGACGGAGGCAAGCGCCTCCTAATTTTACATCAAAACTCCCAATACTAACAACCATGACATACCGATCAAAAGCATGAGAAATCCTAACGGAGTGGCTACTTTTGCAAAATCCTTCATACGAATTGGCTTACGCTCCTTTTCAGCGAATACTAATGCAAGGATATTTGCGGGAGAGCCTATTGGAAGAAGGAATCCTCCAACATTTACTGCGAAAATCAATGCTACAGGTAGTATGGGACTCACAGCTGCGAATTGTAACGCTATTGGTGCTAGGACAGCTGAAACTGGGATGTTGTCAATCACAGCAGAGAGAAGTGCTGGGACCCAAGTCATGAAAACAATCCCGAGTAAGATATCGCCTCCGATGAGGTTTCCGATACCGACTCCAATTTCATGAATCACACCTGTAATTTCTAATGCTGCAACAAGACCAAAGAGTCCAACCAGGAAGAAGATAGTGCCCCAGTTAACACGTTTTAGAATGTCATCTACAAGTTCTCGTGAAGCTATTAGAAGTGCTGCAGCGACAGTGATTGCAATCAAAGCTGGCTGAAAAGGTGGAACCAAAGAATTACCAAGTATGAAACCAACTACGAGAATCAGCATCGCACCGATTGACATATAGAAATCTCTTCTAGAACGAATCATGTACTGAGAATCGATCACCAACATTTGAGAAACAAGTTCCTCTTCTGAAGGCTGCAGTTGATCGTCAAAAACACGAAGTAGGAATGGAATTGAAACGACAAACAGAATTATTGAGAGCGGCAAGAGAGTAACCAATAGAAAACCCGGGTCGACATTTGCTTGTTCAGCTATGATAAGATTGGGTACAGCTCCGACGATTGACGGAATTGATGCAAAGTTGCACGTTATAGCTTCAGAAATCAAGAACGGTCTGAAATCAATATCTAGGGCCTTACAGAGTTCAATTGTGAGTGGCCCCATTATGAGCATTGTAGAAACTGTATCAAAGAACAATGAGATGACGAAAACGAACCCAAGCAATGATACAAACAATTTCTTAGTCTGACCCTGTGTTGGTCTTGTGATCTCTAATGCAAGAAACTGGAACATCCCCGAGGATGCGGCGATTGTGACAATAATGAACATCGATGTTACAAACAGGATGGTTGACCATTCAATACGGTCGACAATTAGTGAGAACGTTCCCTCACCTGTAGCCCAGAGGACAATACCTGCGGCACCCATCCCCAGAAGCGCAGTAGCAGTTCGGTCTACTTTCTCCGATGATATTGCGATGTAAGTGACAACAAATACGATAATTATTATCTCTGCGGCCATGACATCACTTCTTTGTTACAATTGTTAGCTTTGGTGCCCAATATGCCTAGCTATTGAGGAGTATTCTGAAGCCCTTCTGACTCTCGGCTGAACTGTGCTGCCTACAAAATGAACCTTTTTCTAAAAGGAGGAGCTTATCTTCTATCCACCTATTAGAAGGTTGAGTAACAAGAGATACCCACTGCCTATAGTTAGGTGGATTAGTCCGAGAATGGTCCCAATCTTCACGAATTCCATGAATGAAATTGGGTCGTGTTGTCTTTCTGATAATCCAATGACGACCATATTTGCTGGAGATCCTAAGGGGCTGAAGACGTATCCCCCGATGTTCACAGCAAACACCAACGCCAACGGTAGAATCGGGGTCAAATCACCAAACTGCACAGCGATAGGTGCAAGTACGGCAGCAACTGGTAGGTTGTCTAGAAATGCAGACAACATAGCTGGAATCCACGTGAGAAATACTAACGCAAATGCTGGGTCGTCGCCGATAATTGGTTCAAAGGTATTTCCCAATGCTTCAATAAGGCCCGTTAAGCTGAGCGCGCCAACAAGTCCGAATAGACCTACGAGGAAGAAGACTGTAGGCCAACCAACATTATTTAGGTACTCGTTCGCCCGTTCATGTGCGAGCAGAAGCAAGAATCCTGCGACAAAAATGGCGACCATTGGAGGGAGGAGTCCAAAGCCAGGTCCAATCGCGAAGCCTATTACTAATACTATGATTGCCACAGCTGATATGTTGAAGTCCCATCTGTCCTTAATCATTGTCTTAGGATCGATTGAAAATACTCTATCAACAGTGTGTTCTTCAGTAATCCCAAACGTAGAGCCAAACCATCTGAGTAAAATAGGCAAGCTTACGAGAAACAGAATGATAGAAAGGGGCATAAAAGCAACAAACAAGAAACCAACGTCTAAATTCGTTTCACCTGCGATTACGAGATTCGGTACTGCCCCCACAAGTGATGGTATCGAAGAAAAATTGCACACTATTGCTTCCGATATCAGAAACGGTTTGAAATCAATCTCTAGAGCCCTACAAATCTGAATTGTAAGAGGTGCAGCAATGAGCATGGTTGAAACAGTATCAAAAAACAGACTGATGCCTGAAACAAACACCATAAACGTGATGAAGAGCTTTTTGTGATCTCCCTTGCTTCGTGCTGCTATCTTGAGTGCGATAAATTGGAATAGACCTGATGCTGCAGCAACCCCTACAATCATGCTCATTGCAATAATGAAGATAATTGTTGTCCATTCAATCTCGGCAATCAATGCTTCAAAAGGATGTACAACGTCAAGTATTCCGATATACCAAGCCATCCATAGCACAAACCCTGCAAGTGACATTCCCAGTAGTGCCATGGCTGTACGGTTCACTTTCTCGGTAGATATGAGGACGTACGTTCCGATAAAGACAACAATGATTGCTCCTGCCGTGCTGTGGAAGGCAATTGTCAGAACCATTGCAATAGCGGTCATAAGTAGAACACCAATTGCGGCGATGACTTCCCATCCTGGCTTCTTCATTGTTGCATCATCTCGTTCTATTCTCCCTAGTCACAAAAATTGAACGGACTATTTATGATTCTCCTGCTCATTAATGTGTCGAGTCATTTCCTGAGGTAAGTAGTGACGCTTAGCATATATGGGTCCTTTCACAAAGTCGCCTCACCTCGGAGTGGTTGAATTGAGTCTTCCAAAAAGGAATTACTTGGAGAACAGAGTTATGTCCAACCAAATCCTTGATATTGTTAAATCTGAGTAGCCAATTGAAGGGGATGAACAATGACGAACCGTATTATTGCCCAAGCGTCAGAAGAAGCCGACCTTTCTCAGGTCAAAACGGTTTCAGATCAAGCTGAGATTATAGACACATACGCTTTGTATCTGGATGATGAGAGCCATTCTTTTGTTGGTAAGACTGACAAAATTATCTTTCCGACAAATGAGGCAGAAATTGCAACGATCATGAAGAACGCCTTTGATGAAGGAATCCCTGTTACAATTCAAGGTGGACGTACTGGTCTAACAGGTGCTGCAGTTCCTCTAGGTGGGATTGCACTGAATCTTGAGAAACTCACAGAACTGAACTATATGTTGTACGACGCTTCTGAGGGACTCTACTCAATTTCTGCAGAGGTCGGAGTCACACTGGAGGACCTAGTCAGTGCTGTAGAATCAAAGAACCTAGACAAGTTACAGGGTAAGGGTACTGTAGAACAACAAAAGGCTTTGAAGCAATTTCTTGGTGAAGCGGATACATTCACTTTTCCAGTTGACCCAACAGAGATGAGTGCGTGGCTTGGAGGAATCGTTGCTTGTAATGCGTCAGGTGCGAAGACGTTTAAATACGGTGCGGTGAGACCTTGGGTCTACCGTCTTCGCGTTGTCCTTGCGAACGGTGAGATCTTGGACATTGAGCGCGGAAAAGTCAAGGCTGACAATGGAACGTTCGTCATTGTCCTCAGTGACGGTGGTGAGGTTGAGATCACAATTCCTACCTACACTATGCCAAAGACGAAGAACGCAGCAGGACTCTTTTCAGAACCAGATATGGACCTCATTGACCTCTTTGTAGGCTCAGAGGGCATCTTGGGAATAATCACAGAGGTCGAACTGGGTCTAGTCACGCTTGAAGAAAATATCATGACCGTTATGGCTTTCTTCCCCAGCATAGATGATGCTGTCAACTTCGTATACGATGTCCGTGCTCCAGATTCCCCCATCAAGATGGAATTCATGGAATATTTCGGAACACATGCCATTGATATGATAAAGGAGAAAGCTAGTGGTGTTGGAATTAAGGTCCCTGCTCTAAAGGATGACACCAAGGCAATTGTCTTCTTTGAGTTCTCATTCACAGAGGAGAATATGGAAGAGATGGTCATGGGTCTGGAGGAAATCCTCATGAAGAACAATACATCCTCGGAGTCAAGCTGGGCTGGAATGGATCGTTCTGAACTTGCGAAGATGAAGACAGTCCGACATTTTGTACCAGAAACTGTCAATGGCATAATTGCTCAGAGGAAAGCGCAGTATTCCGAAATTCACAAGATTGGTACTGACATGGCCGTTCCAGATGACGTTCTCAAAGAATATCTTGAATACTATATCAAAACCTTAGATGAACAGGGAATGGAATATGTGATGTGGGGCCATATTGGTGACAACCATATACATGTCAATATGCTTCCACGCAATAATGAAGAAGTTCACCAAGGCATGGAAAACTACATGACTTTTGCAAAGAGAGCTATTGAACTGGGAGGGACAGTAGCTGCAGAACATGGTATTGGAAAGCTCAAGCGAGCATTCCTAGAAGCCATGTACGGAGAGAGCGGCATAAAAGAGATACAGGCCGTCAAGAAGGCTCTTGATCCAAAGTGGTTGATTAATAGAGGTAATATGATACCTGTACTCCCTGAGTGAATCAGATCTGAGCCAGTATCTCAGCTTCTGTCATCTTGGCGCAGAGGTCTGGCTCTTCATCACATAACTTCTTCAGATCCTGGACGCCAATTAGTGACCAGTATTCATAAAGGGCATCTGCTAGTTCTAGGGGATCTTCACCCTGGAATTCTATAATGCAATCCTTTATCCCGGCTGCTAGTTCTTCAATAGAGGCCTTTCTAATCCTCACTCTTGCCCAAAAATCACACTTCTTTCCGCGACAGGGACCCTTGACCATCACACAGAAAGATGCCATGTCATAACCTCGTATGAGTTAGAATCTGCAAATTCAATATATCTTAAGGATTGTCTTTCGGACGTCGCAATCCTTAGCTTGATATATGGGTGACAAACTATACCGAAAATCGTCGGTGGGCATAAATGAGCGACGAGGATGAATCATCAAACATCAGCCCAAAAATACGAAACGAGAAACAAACTGTTGAGAAGTTGATTCGCCTTTATTGTGAGAAGAAACACGACCCATCAGGTGGAATACTGTGCTCAAATTGTCATAATCTGTTAGAGTATTCCCACCAAAGATTAGGGCAATGTCGATACCATGAGGACAAACCAACTTGTCGAAAATGCCCAACTCATTGCTACAAACCTAATATGCGCAAGGAAATCCGCCAAGTAATGCGGTTTTCTGGTCCTCGACTTGCATTTCGTGCACCATTGGATTGGATTAAGCACAGGATTCACGACACAAAAGATAGCAAATCAGAAAAAAGGGAATGAGCGGCCACAATGAGAGTGACTCGCTCTTCTACATTGTCTAGGGACACCACTATTACGGTCTACCCTCAATTCCATGCATACAATACCATCCACCCTTTAGGTCATGGTCTCTGAATATTGGACAACCAAAGCAACTACACCCTTTGTCTTCGATCTCTGCAGCAGCTTTCTCAGACTGACCCCGTGCACAGAAAAGTGCATGTGGTTTTACTGTATTGAGGGCGTTTGGTTTGAAAGTAGGACATGGTCCGCAAAACTGTTTACAAATAGCCATATTCTCTTCGTTATTTTCTACAACCTTCATTGCAGTCACTCCAAAGTTAGGTGCAGAACATACGAATCGAACCTTTGAGTATAAATCTTGTGAACTGAAGAAAAGTGAGTTTGTGAGTGCAGAATTTCCACACTCACCTGTCGACAACACTGTAACTATTTGAATTCAACTTTAACAAGATGTGCACTACAGCTAATACATGGATCATAGGCTCGAACTATCATCTCGAACTGGAGCTCGATATTATCAAGTTGTTTCTTTGCGAGTAGCTGTTCACCACCGGTACGGATGAAAGCCTCGACATCATCGAGGAACATAGCTGTCGGAGTAATGAAGTCTGCAGCTGCAATCTTACCATCCTTCACCTCATAGTGATGAATCAATGTGCCTCGGGGCGCTTCCACAACACCGGTACCGATGCCAGTTTCCTGTGTTGGTTGGGCAATCTTGGAATCTTTACTCACGAGAAGCTGATCAACAACATCAATGATACTCTCAAGTGAATACACTTGTTCGATAGCCTGGGCATGGTTGTTGAACAGAGGATTGCGATACCAACGATCGGTGACCAGCTTTTCATACGCTTCCTTGGCCTTACCCTTCAGTCGTTCTCCAATGAGAAGAATTCGTGCGCGTGCGCCAACACTGAACGGTTTATCATTGTACAGACTACGCTTTGCAAAACTGTGACTCACAACCCGTTCTTTGATAACGTTCTTGTAGTTCTCAACTGGATGTTCTTCTCCATCTGAAGTGACGAAAACATCGCCATAATAGCCATACTCTTCGCCAGGAGGTTTGCAACACAAGAATTGTGTATCGCGTTCCATGTGGTCAGGAATCTCAAGACCTCCAAGAAGGTCAATCGTCGCCATAGCAAAGTCGAGAAGTTCTAGAGCCTCCTCTTTGATCTTTGTGAGCTTCTGCTTTGTAGGAAGCTTGCCGAATCCTCCAAGCACAGGGTTCTCACCATGGATCATCCTGCCACCCATCATACGCATTATCTTGTTTCCAAACTTTTTGAGCTGGAGGGCCTTTACTACTGTATCACCGTACTTGTCAGCCATTGCGACTGCATTGTCATAGCCAAGGTAGTCTGGTAATGCTAAGAAATAGATGTGCAGACTATGACTCTCAATTATCTCACCAAGATGCATCAGTTCTCGGAATAACTTGGTAGGTTCATCTACTTTTACGCCAACTGCCTCTTCGAGGCCCCTCAGAGCCGCATACTTGTGAGAAAGACAACAGATGGCACAGATTCTGGGGACTATGCTAAGATCTTCCTGAGGTGTCTTGCCGACAACAAGTTCCTCGAAGAGACGGGGTCCTTCAAAAATCTGGACTTCAACATTGCTAATCTTGTTATCCTTTATCTCAACTTTGATTCCCCCATGACCTTCAACTCTAGCTAGGGGCTCGATATTGATTTTCTTCTTTGCAGGCATTCTATTTTCCACCACCCTCAATGAACTTAATGATCTTACTACCTCCGAATCCTCTTATCCTTCGCATAATCTCATCCTGTGCCATTCCAAAACTCTCGAGAAGCTTGATATGCTGACTGAAGTTTCCGTCTTCATTTGGGCCCCAACAGCCTACGCATGGGACTCCATGGTTTGGACATGCGGATCCACAACCTCCCAATGTGAGAGGACCAATGCAGAACTTCTCATCAAGAAGCATGCAACGGTTTTCATTGAGCTTGCACTCATGACACACTGGATGAGGATAGGGTTCGGGAATTGCTCCATGAATCAATCTTGAGAACAGAGCAAAGGTCTGAGGTTGACTGATAGGGCATCCTGGCAAGTAGAAATCCACATTCACATGGGCATCGATAGGTTTTGCCTCTAATGGTTTCGTTAGAAACTTGACACCCTCTCCATACACCTTCTTCAGTCGTTTCTCATAATCCCCATCTCCAGTGTACATTGCCTGAGGACCACCGTTCACGGCACAGTTTCCTATGGCTACTAAGATCTTGGCTCGCTTCCTAATCTCACTGAGATGTGCTTTCTCTTCCTCTGTGCTGACGCTACCTTCGATAAGAGCAACATCAAGCTCCTCTTCAATTGGATTGCTTGAAGCCATCACAAACGACTGAATATTAGCGGCACCGAATAGGTTGAGAAGCTCATCTTCTGTGTGGATGATAAGGAGTTGGTCTCCTGCACAACCAGTGAAGCCGTAGATGCCAACTTTGGGTTTATCTGACGCTGTCATCTTAGATCAACTCCCTGAAGTGCAATGTATCCCAATACGTGAACACAGGTCCATCCATGCACGTGTAGAGGTGTTCAATGGCACAATGTCCACACTTACCGATTCCACATTTCATTCTCCTTTCAAGGGAGAGCTGAATCTGGTTCTTTGGTATCTCGAGCTTCAGAAACTCTTCGATGACATATTTGTACATGACAGGTGGACCGACAACAACCGCTGTTGTTTCACTCGGGTCAATCTCGGGGAGATGCTTGAAAAGCTTGGTGACAACTCCAACATCCTCCGTCCACTCGTTGTCTGAGTTATCAACTGTATAGAAACAGTTGATGTCATCTCGCTCCTTAATTTGGAAGAATTCTGTCCGAAAGAGGAATTCTGCAGGACTCCGTGCTCCGTACAAGAAGAACACACGATTGAACATGTCGCGATTGTCTAGAACATAATAGAGGATTGACCGTAGAGGTATGACACCCAGACCACCAGCAACTATGATTAGGTCCTTGTTGATCATCTGGTCGAGTTTGAAACCATTCCCGTAAGGTCCGCGGATATAGACCACATCGTTGTCTTTTTTCTGGAAGAAAGCCTCAGTCAACTTTCCGACCTTTCTGACTCCCAATTCGAGAATACCCGGTCGACTGGGAGTGGATGAAATGGAGAATGGCGCTTCTCCAACACCAGGTATTGATAGCATAATGAATTGCCCTGGGTTATAGGTAAACGACATTGCTTTCTTCATGTCAATGTGTCTAACCTGAAAGAATCTGTGGTCTTTGATCAAGTCATAATGCCTTACAATTCTCGCAGCCTTTGGTTTGAACGGATTCTCAATTGTTTCAAATAGGGTCACTGCTTTGGCACCTCCTTGGTTGTCAAAGCCTCAGATATTGTGAGGACATTGATATCTACTGGACAGGTGTCTACGCAACGTCCGCAGCCAACACATCCAGGACGACCATAGTCCATGCCAAATGCCTTCAGCTTATGACTGTACCATAACCTCAAACGGTCTGCACGGGAAGCACGGAAGTTGTGATCTCCTGCCACCAAGCTGTAATCAACAAACATGCAGCTGTCCCATACTCTGTCTCGCCGACCAACATTCTCATTCGTGACAGCAAAGACATCTGTAACATTGTAGCAATTACATGTGGGGCATACCATGGAGCACTGACCACAGGACAGACATTTGTCACCGAAGTAGTCCCAGATCTCACTATCATGACTCAGTTCCATAATGTCAGGCATGCTATCGAATTCAAAGCTCTTCTTGAACATACTATTGCGTTTCTGACGCCAATCTACGTATTTCTGGATGTCATCATGTGTGACATCATCATCAAAGAACTCTTCTTTTTCGTGAATCATATCATATCCTAGGCTTGACCCAACCCAGACCAGATAGAATTCATCCAGTCCAACAAAGAAGAGATCAAAGCCCTCATTCACAATGTCAGTGTCTGTGGAATAGCATAGATGATTCTCCGTAGGAATACAGGAAAATCCAATGATGGCTGTGCTCTTTCTAAGACCTGCATAGTAAGGATCTACAGGTTCTCTCATGAACACTTCATCTAGTCTGAGAAGACTGTGAATCTCACATGGGTGTACTCCAATTACAACCCTCTTCTCGATTACAGAATAGTCTGGATAGAACCCCTTCTCATTGAAATGCATCATAGTAAATTGCATTGGATGGAAAAGTTTCTTGATTGGAATCATTGGCTGTTCATCTGAAACGACCAATTCTGATATGCTGTTCAGATGGTCATAAGACAACACGCCATTCTTCTGTTTGGGTCCATATAATTCACCAAATTTGTCCAGACTCTCGAGAAACTCCTCGAGGAATTTCGACTGCATCTTCAATATGCGCATCTTCGACACCTACCAGAGAGGATGATATGAAACACTGTTGCTCAAGAGAATTTCCTTTTAGTTTTTTTCTACTTGACTTCAAATAATAGACTAGTTCTTTGAACAATATCGATTTTTGCCATTAGACACGACAGTTTAGTCCGTAAATCGACTTGAAATACACTTGCTCATCATGCTTGTGATTCTATTCACTTCGCAGACGTTTTTTCACTATTAGAACCTTTTATATAGTGAATTATGTAATAGTGTTACGTGAAAAAGAATTATAAGTTTCGTTGTAGTAGATATACATGAGGTGATACAGGTGCCTGATACCAAGAAATCAACAAAGACCGGAACAGTCCAATTGAGCCTTAGAGAACAGCTCCTTGGTCGACTTTCCGAAGGCGACATAGCAAAGAAACGTGAAGTTTCTGTGATGACCCGAATGAGTGGTGACATCGTTGAAATTCTAGACTCTCTAGTTGAGCTCGAGATTTTCAAGAGTCGATCAGAAGCAGTTTCTGCGTTTGTCGAACAGGCTATTGCTGCGCGAAATCAGATGTATGAAGAGATAAAGGCTCAAGCCACAGATATCCGCAAACTACGCGAATCAGCCAAGAAGAATGCGTTTCAAGCATTTCAAGACAAGTAAGAATATCCATTAGCTTCTTCGGATTTTTGAGCAAGACATCTGAAAAGGTATGTTGC
>VAPC010104653.1_pt1 | contig 17397 bp, 18 predicted proteins | sample 3395121 | NCBI WGS metagenome assembly VAPC01 (sample SAMN08290434, study PRJNA428436) | hydrothermal vent metagenome | isolation source: Deep-sea hydrothermal vent chimney | place: Indian Ocean: Southwest Indian Ridge | depth 1711 m m
GAGATTCCCCCTGCAAGGGCTTCTGTCAGGATAAGGTTCCAGCCCTGATTGGATGTAATGCCCCAGATACTGAAGTTACCGATGTAGTTCTTGTCAACCCCGAGGGCTTCCATTGCACCATGCAGGATGTGGTCAAACATGGACTTACCTGAGGTCGTGCTTACGATCATGTCAAGACCCCAGATTACCGACGTCCCTCCAGTAAGGGGAGCCGAGGCAATCATTGCAAGTCCCATGAGAATCATGTACTTCTTCATGGAAACTGCATCCTGCTCCTGAGCATGCATATGGGAGAGATACTTGCTGATGTATCCATCATCATACTCCATCCTCAGGAAGTACTTGTTGTAGTATACGAGGTTTCTCACGTGAGAAGCCTCGCAGTCATAGATTGAGTCGTTGGTCACACTGAGTATATCCTTAAGAGCACTCATGGTTGCTTTCTTGTCAGTCTCATCTTTCGATATGAAAAGGAGATCGATATCGCTCTGGCTGGATGAAGTTCCTTCAGCCCATGAACCACAAAGAACCGCCGAACTACAAGATGTATTCACACCTGTTACAAGCTCATCTAGCTTTGAAACATGAGCCTGAGGGAGCCCCTTTTCCAGAACCCGTTGTGTACTCCATCTGATTTTTGTTTCTCCCGTCTTATTTGTACCCAATGTTCTCCTTCCATACCTGTTTCATCATCAGCTTGGAGTCGTCTACGAAGTGTCCAAGTAGTTCATTTATGCCGAAGCTGTGTAGACATGGATATCATAATAGTCTCCTGGGTAACCCATCGTACCATAACTACCTGTGAGCTTTATCTTAATATAGTAGTATCCTGCTGAGCCTGTGTACGAAATAGAACAATCATCTCCTCGGGATGTAGATGCATCTTGTCCCTTTTGGGAAGAATACCTATAGAGAGTGACCTGGACCATGAGGTCAGGATCACTGTACACAAAAATCGTGATATGCATGGATGATGAGATAGAGAGACGGTACCAGTCCTCATTGTTAGTGAGGTCTCTCCGCCACATTGGTTCATTATACCTATGATAGGGGTCTGATATGTGCTTCGCACCGCCCTTTGAGGTGGATACGTCCGTGGTGTAGAAATCCAGCCCAGCGACGCCATCTACTCTACCTGCTCCGTAGTACTTGTCGATTCCTGCTGCCGGAGTAACTCCGTCTACAGGGGTATTTATCTCAACAGCACTAGCCCAGAGAAGCTGTTTGACGTCTGGGTTACCATCAGAATCTAAATCCAGCGCCAAGTTTCCATCATAGTCCAGATACAATGCAATGAGACCAGATACGAATGCAGTAGCGGGAGAGGTTCCGGTCCAATCGTCCCTATAGCTATTGTATGCTTTTGGATTTCCGGAATTACCCCAACCTGCCGTTTCAATGTCCACACCCGGTGCAACAACGTCGGGTTTATACCAGTCTGGATTAGCTGTGAGATTATCATCAAGGTAGTTCACCGGTCCTATTGATGATCCATCGTCGTCGTCCTCATACATAAGACTCCAACCTCCTTCAGACGGGTCAGCAACCGACCCCACGCAGATGACATATTTTCCTGATGAAGGGGACTTTACTACTTTATTAACACCGCTATTTCCAGCAGAACTGACTACAATCACTCCATACTGCGTGAAGAGTTCATCAGCTGCTCTGGTCAGTGTGTCTGAATAAACACCACTACCATAGTAGTAATCGCGGTCAGTTATGGATCTGTAGAATCCTGCAGAAAAACTGAGTATATCAATTCCATAGGTTTCAGCATTTTCACCCACCCAGTTAAAAGCGGCGAGAGCGTTTACGTATTCTAAGTATCCCCACCAGCCAGTGGTCCATCTTACTCCCACCAGATTCACTTCGGGGGCAACCCCATTAAGGTCAGGATTTCCAATACCAGAACCTGCTATTATTGCTTCCATTGCTGTGCCATGTCCGACAAAGCTAACATCAATTCCTACTATAGGAGAAGTGAAGTCACTGTATTCGCTTCCATTCGCTTCTCCCCAGATGTCCTTGAATGCAAGCATTTTTCCAGCATCAATTTGCTCATGTCCTGTCCATATACCTGAGTCAACCACAGCAACAGTGATTCCTGTGCCATCAACATCATAGCCTGAAGGATCTCGTAGTTCATCAGTGTTTGTGTATATTTGTGCTTGGTCAAGAGATAGTTCGCCTTGCCGATTGCCCCACTCCAGGGACATGACCATATGCTCTTCTGCCAATGCTTCGATTTGGGCGGGTGTAGCATGGATTTCTAGGGCTGGGACTATCGTGAACGTTCGTTTTACATCCAATTTGCCAACTTGCGCTTCAAGTCTGAGTTTCGAGTTAAATTCTAAATTCTCTCTCGTTGCGACAATCACATCAAGAGTTTCATCGGCATCGGTCCGTATCATCTGATCTGCAAGAAGTGGTTCAATCTTCTTGCTAAAAACAAAAACCACTTCACTTTCACTCTCAGTCACCAAGCCGATGCCAATCGGCAGTAATAGTGTTAAAACTATAAACAGTGCTAAACCAGCATACATCTGCTTTGTATACAAATCTCGCTCCTCCTTTCCCTTTTCTTAACTTCATCAAGTATGTAATATATCTTTCTACTAAGAAATGGTGGAGCGCCACCTTGCCGTCACTACTTCTCGTCATCCTCTTCTTGTTGTTGTTTTTCGTCATAGGGGGATTCATGGTTGTTTCTAACTTGCTGATGGGATTGGGTTTTCTTGGACTAGCAATAATCATAATTATTGTACTAGTAAAATCAGAGCATTGGTAAATGAGTCAAGAGGAATTTAATTGGGAATTTACGTCCAAAATCTATTACGCTAATAACAAGACTTATCTCGGAATCAGCTCAATTTCTTTTTGAGGGGTTGATGTTGTCCTTACAGGAACGAAGAATAATTGCCTTTGTCATCGCGCTTGGTATCATCCTTACGTCAGTTTCCGTGAGTACAGACCCCAAGGACCTTCCAATACTGAGTAGAAACACCTTCCACCTAAGCTCAGAGGTGTGGTCAGATGACTTTGAAAACGTGACCAAAACGTTGAGTGAATGGACAATTGATGGATGGGGAGGTTCTCCTAACGTCACGCTGAGTAATGGGCTACTCTACGTGAATGGTACATGGCCGAGTGTTCTTTCACATAATAGTAGCACCGCGATTGGTACGTGGAGTTTTGACATGTTTCATAATGCGCAAGAATCTAAAGCGATGGTTGTCTTTATGTCTCCTTATCCGCTCAATTTAGACACGTTTATCACGGGAAATGCATTTTACGGTGTTGAAGATAATTCACAATACACTTACAAGTTGGCCTATTGGCTTCCCACCCTAGGTGGAGCAGTTACAAAAACTCTCGATAATCTTCTAGTCGATACACCTTCAGGTTGGTCACATATCGATATCACCAGGCAGGCTAACCGCTGGATGTATGTCTTTCTCAATGGGACCATGATACTAAAGGCGAGAGATGACCAATATGACACATCTGAATACTTCCGGTTATTTTTTTCAGGTCCTGTTGTATTCGATAATATCACAGTGAGTGATACTGTTGATTTTGACGGGGTTCCACCCCACTGGACTGAACCACTCGTCGACCATGCGGTCAATATAGGTGATGACTTCAGTCATGTTCTTCATGCTGATGACTACTCGGGTCTTGATACTTGGTGGGTGAATGACTCATTGAGATTCGCTGTTGATGATGAGGGAGTCGTTGCGAATGTGATTGCATTACCAATCGGTAACTATGGGATTGAGGTCTCTGTCAACGACACCTTTGGCAACGTGTTGAATGGGAGCCTCAATGTGGAAGTAGTACCAACCAATACCACGACGCCCACTGTACCAAGTACTGGACCCAATCCGCTTGATCTATTGACCATCACGCTGTTTGGAGCCGCGGGAGTTGTGTTGTTCGTTCCAGTCATTTTCATCTTCAGCGTTTACAGAAAGCGGAGAACTGCTTGACCGATATTCAATTGACACAAGCCTAGAAATCGAAGCCTTCCACTGACCTGTTCGAAAAAGGCAGGTGTGATGAGACCTGCACCAAGAATGATACCGGCCTTCCACTGACCCGCCCAGCTGAGTCCACTTTATCAATACTCTTAAATCGCAATCCCTGACAATCGACTCTCGACGACTGCGGCCATAGTCTAGCCTGGTTAGGATCAAGCTAACTCATCAGAAACAGTTCGTATATAATTCGAGTTTCGAAACGAAAACTCTCTGTTTGGTTAGCGAAATTGTCATATTTCCATGTTTGGATATAAAATGGCAGACCTGTTTCTAATGAGATGTGTGCGTTCCATCCTCTGGATGAATCAAAATCAACTCGCTCATGTCCTAGGAGAAAGTAATCGCTCTCAAGTTTGGAAATATATCCTGAAAGACTACCTGTAGGTCCAAATGAGGCATCTTCTGGGTTCACGTATAGAGAATCAAGAAGTTCCCACTCACCACATGGTAGAATCGCCATTGAGAGCAACATACTAGCATCATAATCTCTCTCTCCTAGTTCTGAACCGTTTTCAAGGAGAACATCAACCTTGCGCATCTCAATTATGGATAGAGCAAAAGTGTATGATGTGTAAAGAATCCAATATTGAGGTAAAGTTGTTATATTAGCAATAATCACTGTGTTGTTATTGAAATAGGACTCATGTGTGACTACGTTATAGATGACACTGTCACCTTCTTCAATATTCCAAGATAGCTCGTCCCATACTAGATCTGGTTCGTATAGGCTGACATATGTCACAAACAGTATCCCTATTGTTACCATGACTGCTACTACTGCAGCAAGGACAACTTTTCTTGTCACTATCTCCACCACAAATTGTAGAGATAATAAAACACCTTTCAAATAATTCTATTGTTGAATCAGGTGTCCTGCTTTCTCTGTGACGTAACAATCAATTCGTCGACCTTCTCCCAAGGACAACAGATGTGTTCGTTGTCATATAGTTCATTAGTGGCGATTCTCATTCAATCACCTCTAATCTATAAATTGCCTAAGATTTCTTTGACCCGTGAGTGCACCATGGGTGAGCGTAATTTCTATTTCGTAGTTACTACTCAGGTGATCTGTACCGAAGGGGGCTTGCCTTTACGACGACGCAATTTGATGATTCCCCCCACTGCCACAGTGACCACCACCGCAACAACAGCCACAATCGACAGAAACAGAGGGTCGGTCATTCCCTTCCACAAGCGATTTCCCAGAGTGTTCCCGGTACGAGTCCGTAATATGGTCCCTCCAGAACCTACTGCCCATCCGTGAGTTCCATTGATGAAGTTAACAGCCCTAATCCTCGGATTCCGCGAACTCACATATTCAGGTACACTCTGCTCATACCAGTTTTCTCCTCCGTCTGGAGTGTACATCACAGCAATCTCAGTGCCAACAATCCATCCGTTGTCTTCGTCTATAAACTGGATGTCTGTAGTATATGGTGAATTAAAGCGGAATAATGGAGCTCTCATTGGTATGATTTGCTCCTGCCATGTGTCACCATCGCTCGTGGACGCTAGTCTGTTGTCATCAACAACCCACCCCTCAGTATCACTCACAAAGGACAGTGCCCAACCTCCCCTGTAGGAGGATCTCGCCCAGCTCTCACCACCATCAGTACTGTGATAGATACCACTATAGCCCGATGCCCATATGTCTAGAGGTGAAAGGACCTGCATCATTCGAGGATGGTCGCTGAAGTTCCAACCAGGGATAGACACCCATGACTGTCCACTGTCGATGGTATGGTAGAGAATGTCATTACTGGCAGTCCAACCGTGAGAGCTGTTGATGAACTTCACTGTGCTCATCCCTCCGATAGCACCCACAACATCGCTCTCATTCCAAGTCGTTCCACCATCGAGAGTGTAGAATAGACTACCGGAAGATCCTGTGACCCATAATGTCCGTTCTTCAATATTATCCATATATTGGAAGTACTGCGAGCTATGATTGTGTTGTACCTGCCATGAGTCACCACCATCATCAGTGTACAAAACAATCGAAACAGGTGAGAAACTAGAGGTTTCTTGACCTACAATCCACCCATGAGTAGCATTGAGAAATGATACATCCCAAAATGAGCCACTTGGATAGTCAGACTCAAGCAGTTCCCAAGTGGTTTCCGATACCTGCAATGGCACATAAACGTTTCTTGATGCCATGGAAACAGGAACCATCACACTTGACATGGAAAGCAGTATCAAAACCAGGAATATGCTGGAGAACCTTAGTCTTGAGACCCTGTTATGAGATTTCATCTCTGTCATCTCCTTTTTTCAAATGTGTTTGAACTCTCCCGTATTCATATTAAGGCGGCCGAGTACTTCCTGTCTTCCTGCTCATATATCAGCATTGTTTGACGCGTCAGATTGTAGATCAATCTATTGGCGGGCCACCTCCGCCACCTCCACCACCATCGCTGATGGTTCGAATGTCGTCGTCAGAACCCAACCAATGATCATTTGTGTCATATGCAGCAACCATCACCTTCATCTGAATATACCCCGTCGGATGTGTCCAAGTCTTGTAGTAGTCTCCTCCGGTGTTCGGTGAATAGTCGGTCCCCATATAATAGGGATATGTCCAGGAACCAGTCTTTGACTTGTAACGCACATAGAACTTCACATAGTCCATTTCAGAGTAATGATTCACGTAGACCTTGACATTCCTGGTCGAGGATACAACAGAAACAGATGAGATCAACGAAGAGGCGGGAATCGGGCTGTTAGGGTTCAGAGGATCATAACCCAAATAGACCTCGAGCCCGTCACTTAATCCATCCCCATCACTGTCCCAATAGTTTGGATTTGTCGGATTATTTCTAGTTATCTCTTCGTAGTCTGAGAGCCCATCATCATCAGAGTCAAAGTCGTAGGGATCGGTCCCATGGAAAAGTGTCTCGGAATCATCTGTGAGACCATCTCCATCTGAGTCTGGACCCTCTCTGGTCCAATCGAACACAGTCTCATAGGTCGTTCCATCTGTATCTTCAATCAGGGCGCTATGACCTACATCAAAGTTCGCCTGAGTAGCAAAAGAAAGATGCGCTCTTCCTCTGGCAACTACAGGATCACTGATATCCCCATGGATAAGAAACAATGCGGCACTCGGAATTGCATTATATCCACTGATGGTATACCAATCTATGTCGGAAGAGTAACTCATTGGGTCCCAGTTCAATGATACCATTAAGGCACTCAACGGAGCAACTGACCAGAACACCGGACTCGGCCAGAGATGTCCAGTGAACAGATATCCTCCTATCAGAGCCAAAATAACATCCCAACCATTATGAATAGTCGCTAGATTAGTGCCTAGGTGGGGCGTTCCAAGTGTGATTACTTTACCAATGCTAATCCCAGCAGTGTCAAGTTCTGTTCGATGCAATCTGAGCATCTCACGAGTGATGATACCTCCCAGACTATGTCCTATTATGTTCACCTGGCTACCAGTAGGAAGGTTGGATAATTCATTATAGAAATTGATGGCAAAATCAGAGACGGAATGCAGCCAATGTACTACGTTTTTATCATACTCTGTGGATGCATTATAGTAATCAAAGTAACTAAAATACCTAACATTACCCGCTTCCTCATCGTAGTCAGTTATGAAAAGATCATGTTGTCTGAAATTGTTCCGCATCAGATCGAACGATTCGTTTGACCCCCAGAACCCATGAACAAAGTACAGGTATCGCCCCAAGGGATACTCCATCTCTGCTTGGGCCTTGGCCACTCTGTCAAAGGGAAACTCCATCTCACTGTCTGGGATAGTGACCTGATTCAGATACCAACCAATCATTATTGCCCCGGCTTTTGCATCCACTTCCCCTTCAAAACCAAATACATTGGAGGACGGGTCAGATGGTGAGTCGCATGCTAAGACAACTGTCTTCAGCGGTTGACGTTCTGTAATGATACTATACAACTCAGACCAAGGTATGAGTGTTCTTGATGTTTGAAGTCCATCGGGCTCGCCATGACCAACAAGTACCAAGACATTGACATAGAGTGGGAGTGACCCAAGTCTAGCCAGTGTTGTTTCTCTGATGTCCAACCCAGCAGCAGCCGTCTCTTGAAGTAGGGTCTGTACAGCCAGATTTGTACTCACGTCGCTTTCGTCTGTATTGATAATCCATACCGAAAAGCTGGGTAGAGGGTCATTAAGACCTGCACTCACCAACGGCATGATTAGTATCATGATTATAGTAAGGTCTCTTAGATACCTTCTCTTTGTCTGATTCATTCACGAATTCCCCCATGCACGGTCGCGTGTGATTGCGACACGATATCACGTTCCTCTGTATATCACGTGCACTGTATTATACAAAGGGTTGAATATAAACTAAACGAAAATGATGTCTCTGAGTGAAAAGTAATCCCTGTACATTTCAACGTCAAGAAAGACTTTGTATCAATCCTGACGTTCTCCGAATAAAACTATTATATAGAGCAGACTGATTGTCGACAAGAGCATTTCGTGTCAGCCTCGATTAGGTCATATTCTCAAGAGTGAGGCGAGGAATGTTTATCAACTGCGTATGATTCGGCTGGACAATACTCCTACCCCCTGACTAGGGACCAGATATCTTAAATAATCCAATCACAATTTCTTGAGGAATTCTTGCGATAGCAATCATAGTCCTGAAGAAATTCAATGATTGACCAACAACTGATCAACATTTACGTTACGATGGTTTCCATCTCTCCTTCCGAAGTGACCAATGAAATGCACAATACCATGGGTCGGGAATCACACTTTCATCACTGGCCTAACTCAGCTCTCCCTTCTCGAAGTGTTCCCTTGCCTGTTGTTCCAGTCTATCTGCATCCTCTACATGATGCTCAATTCTCTCTGACTCGTCACTCATCCACCATGCCCCCTGTCACTCATGTTCTTTGCTGTCATGATCCAGAAATCGTTATTATGATCCCTCTCACAGACCTCACCTATCTCCCTCATGGCATTAGCGACATCGCTACGCAAAGCACGTCCAAGTCTTCCTCTGTTGTACATGTGTCTCAATAGGTTCACTACGCGAGACTCTCCACTGTACGTCAGTTCGATAGCTGCCCGTTCCGCCTCCCTGCCAAGGCTTACCTTTAGAAGGCTCAACAGAAGTCTATGCATCTCTGGAGACACGTTGGTCCAGATTGTATTCCTGATAGGTAGAATCTTTCCTTTCCCTTTCCAAGTGATACTCTTTCCCAAAGACTTTACCAGTCTCTTGAACGCTGTTCTCCCCTCAGTGACAGTGTTTCCCCATTCATGAGTTGAATACCGGACAAAGGTATCGAACCCGTGGTATGTGGAGAATACATCTCGGAGTGTCGGTTCTGCTATGAGATTGTGTATCTCAGTCTCTCGAGCATCTATTATCGTTTGCACGAGCCCATTGAAGGGCGTCTCCTTTAGCTTCTCTGTATCAAGGAAGAACGTGTTTTGTTTCTCTATCTGCATCTTCATCCTCTTCATTGTGAGGTTCAGAGCCTTTTCTCGAATGACACTGAGAGACTCTCCTTTCACTCGTATGAGTTCCTTCAGCGGATTGAAGTCAAGACCCACCAGAGGAGCGAGACCAAGGACATGGAAGAGAGCGTCTCTGGTCTTGCCATCCATCCCCGGTAGTCCAATGGCATGTTGACGGAAGACGAATTTGGCCATCTCATCCATCTCCGGAGGTATCTTGGCACACTCACGGAGTGTCATTAGGGTCTCTTTCCATCCCTGAGTCTGTATCAACCACTCAAGGTGTTCTTCAAGGAGATGGTAATTGCGATGATCTATCAGGGTGGGCAGGTATTCTATCACACGTTCTGTGACGTACGTCCCAACGAGCTCCGGAGCGTGTTCGTTAGCATTGCGTAAGTAGACTGCTCGCATCTGTGCGTCTGTCGTGACTTTCGCTAGGTTGTACCACGCGTCGACTAGGATGTCACTCACTCTAAGTCCCCTCCTCCACAGGGACCCTGCCCTGATTGTAGTGGGGGAGGTTATCGAGATACTCATAGATGACTGACTCGATGGCCTTCAGTTCACGTCTGTCACCAAAGATACCACCCCAGCCAATTAGAGTCTCTAGGTCAAACTCAGGAGAACCCACATTGTCCCTCAGCGTGACTTTTCTCTTTCCACGTTGACCAGGTCGCACATAGAACCTGTGAGTGGGCATATATCCCATGAGGGAGTCACCGACTGGAGCGTTCCTGTTGTCCCCAAACATACCGATATGGTGGTAAACCTGATTTGTATATACAATGACACAATCAAGCATGAGTGCGACTCCCCGCAGGACCTCGAATGTCCTGAGCAGGGTCTCGGAGATCCATCTACGAACAGACAAGCCCTCAAGGTCAAGTCTGAAGAACCTTCCAATGTTGTCTATCACCACAAGAGAGATGTCCTCTTCAACAACCAAGCGGGGGAGGTCCTCAATAGTGTCTATCAGCTGGTCTCTAGTCAGTACTGTGAGGACTTTGATACGCTCCAGTGTTCTGTCAGGGTCCAGCCCCCTTCTCAGGGCATTGGCCCTTATGGTTCGGGGTCTGAATGACGACTCTGAGTCCAACCAGAGCACATTGCCATTCAGTCCATTCCTTTCCTCAGGAAGAAGGTTCGTGACAGCAAGCTGATGGCACCACAAGGATTTCGAGCTTCTTGGGGGACCATAGAACTCCACAACCGATCCTGTCTTGAAACCGCCTTTCAGAGCCTCATCCATCCTTTCTAGACCAGTGGTGAGTTGTTTCCGTCGGTGTAGTTCGTCCTCCCTCGCTGTCCCACTGTCGATCAGTCCTATTCCCAGTTTCTCTCGGGCTCGCTTCAGTATCCTCTGCGAAGTCGCTTCACCCAGCTTGGTCCTTTGGTTCAAATCCTGTGCATTGAACAATGTGAGTGCTTCAACACACGTTATTCCAATTGCCCTCAGTTTCTTTGCAGCTAGTGGGCCAACTCCTTGCAGAGTCTCTAGTTCTGTGAATCTCATTTTTCATCTAACCTCTGTTGTTCATGTTTCCTAAGTACTGTGTTTCTTGATCTACCTGAACCCACCTTGGGAGGTTCGTACCTCCTCCTGAAGTGGCTGTGGAACGCCTGCGCTTTCTTCTTTCCACAACCATGAATCGCCTTTGCCATGTCTTCGGGTGTGACTTGTATCATGCTCTCTATGGATCCATACAGTTCTAGTCCTCTTCGGGCGAGGACATCCTTCCATCCTGGTACTGTGGCAACGGTCATCATCAATTGGTCATTACCAGTCACACGTGTCTTTGTGAGCTTTGGTAATCGGACGCTGTCCTTCTTTGACAACCCATCAAGGAAGAGGGCAAATTCGTCATCATCAAAGAACTCTAGAGGTATGACAATTCCCTGAGCTCCATCTGGACTTCTCTTGAACCACACGCCAGCCTTCACGGACTGAAGAATGGAGTTGGTCAGTGGGTCACTCCGTTCTTTGGTCTGTTCACCAATTATCGCAAGTACTGACAGGTAAGTGTTCTTGGACATCTCCGAGAGCTGATTGTTCAACCTCACATCCTTTATTGACTGAAGGAGGTCTTCCACTGTCTTGCGCTCGATTATGATGCCATTGACAATGTAGTCCCCCACTGGTAGTGTCTGGGAGATGAATGTGAAGTCAGGAAGTCTCTCTCGGAGCCTGTCGATATACTCACTTCTCTCCCTCAGATCATACACACAGACCTGACCCGTTGCCTCGTTCAACAGCCCCTCAACATCTAAGGAAACAACCGAGTCTTCAGTGTCAGCACTCAAACCTCTACCACTCCTCCCCTCTAAGAGCACTCAGTGTCAGATAAGTAGCTGTAGCCACCAACAGATTGAGGAATAGTAAATTGACAATCATGGAGAAGAAAGATATCACTCCAAGACTGAAGGATGAAGATGTGATTGCAAGGTACGCCTGAACCCACCCTACTGCACAAAGCATTCCCCTGACTCCTTTATAGTAGCTGACACTCCCCGTGCCAAGTGGGAACTCAAATGTGTACATTCCCAAGTCATGTTCGATAAGCTGCCACCCCTCGTATGAACAACGTCTTGGGTATTACAATGGTTTCTTTACTGATTACTGTACTATTTTGTCTAGGTTGCTTAGTACTATCCTTAGGTAGAATAGAGATTCAAGATAATGCACATGCTTTAACTGAAAGCATGATTCCCACTACTGATTCAATAACAGAGTTCAGATTTCTAGTGTATTTGAAGATCATAAAACAAGAAGAGAAAATCAATTGGATGAACCAGCTCATTCAAGCAGGAATAATAATCATTTCTGGAGGATTTGTTGCTGATTTACTTTTGATGTTCTTGAGACCGTGGGATATCTTAGGCAACTACTGGCACACCACAATTCTCCTTTGGACTTCAATAAGTTTGCTCTTGATAGCAGGAGCTCTGTATGTGCTCCTTATGGCAAAAAGTATTGGATATCTACATGGGGTATTGGAGTTAAAAGAGAATCCTCAATGATATACTAGAGTAAAATGGATTTGTCAACAATAGACAAAGAGAATAATTTCTCATTTTTTTAACTATTCCAATTACATGAAAACATAATCATGAACCTTGGATCAATAATGATGAGAGATAAGAATAGACTCTTGGAATCAATTTTCCAAGAATATCTTATATTGTTTAGGTAAAACAGACATCCCCCGAGTTTGGGCGCCCAAACTTCGCCCGGGCGAAGTTACTATATTATTTCAGATCTCGCGAAGCAAGTATCTGCAAGGGAATTTGAGTTTCCACCATTGGATATATTAGAAAGAGGTGTCGATAGTTACCGGGTGATCGTTGGTGCAAGGAGGTTATGAAGTTAGCTTGATGAACGCGCTCTTATTTGCTTTAGCAGTCATTGGTTTCATCATGCTTCTAATCTGGTTTTTTGGCTTATGTAGATACTGTAGCAGGAAGAAATAGGCTAAGGCTCAGAGTTCTCGTGATGTATGAAAAGTTCGCCCGGGCGAGCTCCGTAATTCATTTCCTCATTTGACCCATATCTACGTATGTATGATGTTGTAGGGCGGTCGATAAAGGTTAATGAGTTGTTTCTCAACATTACGAATTTGTGCAGGATGAATTCGATACCATGCAAAAGAATCAAATGGAATCTCGCCATTGTGTCTAGGAACTCTATCATGGATGTTTGTACTACTTCCAATATACTGGAGAGTTGCTCCATAGAATAATGCTTATATTCCAGATGTCTTTGGTGCTCTGAACGCATGTATTTTGTGGAGTTTTCCAGAAGCAATGACCGAAAAACCAAACCTTTGCAGTGTATTCTTGATATGACCTGGTGTTACCACGATAAGTTCTCCTCCATATGTTAGTGTAAGTTCATGCAAATCTGAGTAATATATCTTGTTCAGGATGAACTTCGCCCGGGCGAAAGATCTTAAGAACATCTTTCAGTGCATTCTCATCCTTCTCATCAGTGTACGCGTTAGTCAACATGTACTCTATATAGTCTCGTTGTCTGTCTGTCAGGCTCATCGAGTCACCTACTTCGTCTTCAGATCTACGAACTAATTACTCGCAATCTCTTCTTGACATCTTCTATCATCACAGTTCTACCTGTTAGTTACTTACTCCGGATTTGAAGAAATTCCACGTATTATTTTATTGAGAGAATACTGACTTCATACCAGTTGTCTTGATTCTTATGCATGCTGCTTTAGCATCAACACAAGCTCTTTCTCTCAAGTTTACATCATCCAGGAACTCACTAGTTGTCAGAATGATTGGCAGAGGACAAGAATCTTTGATTTCAAAGAAATGTCCATCATCAGAAATCAGTAGATGAGCAGGGCGTTCCCGGTTCTGAGCGCAATTGAGATGAGGTTGATCTTTCTTATTCATCGCCACTAATATTTCAGAACTTGGAACAGTCCACTCCACAGTTACTCCAAGCGTAGAGAGTTTCTCGTGAAGATATCCTTGGGTTACATTGACATTTCTCTTTTTCATTTGACGTAAATATTCTATGAATAACTCGGTGCAAATCACGATGTACAACCGATTCTCCCTTATTGGGTCCATTAGGTGACCATAATTCTGTTCGTGATCCCACCAACAGACCCAGACACTGGCGTCGATGAGAATGCCTAACCCTTCACAATCCAATCATTATCCCTCTTTCTCACGATTCTGTCTTCTAGCATCTTGAGTTGCGGATACCTCTTTTTCAAGAAAGTCCATGTATGTCTTCAATTCTTCATGGAATATACCGTCCTCATTCAAAGGCACTTCTTCCACAGCAGTGCCCTTTTCCTGATTAAATTGCACCCAAAATATTCCTACTTCTTTCGGTGTTAAGCTCCTGTCTGCGAGTCGTCTCTGAATTCGAGCAATCAAATGCTCAGAATGGGTGGTTATGAACAGCTGATGGTCTGCCTTCATCATTTCAATGAGAAAATCTGTTGCTTCAGCCTGCATCTCAGGATGTAGATGAATTTCAGGTTCCTCTATGAGAATTGGTGCTCTCTTTGGAGCAAAAACACATTTTGCAATTACAGTAAGGAATTGGTTCGACCCAAATCCATAGGAGGAAACTGGTAGCGGTTCTTTCTTTTCACCTGCTGAAATCCAACCCCTTCCATCTATTCTTCTTCTTGGTTGGATTTCTGTTTCAAAGTCTTCAATTCCAAAAACACTGGCCCATTTCTTCATTGATTCTGTTGCCTTTTGGTTTCTGTGGTCCCCATAGGCTTGAATGTTCAGTATTTCCTCTGGATGTACTGCGTCACCTGTCAAATTATGCACTAACTCATCTCTGAGCTGATAATACGACTGCAGAAATCCACGCGTTACTGAGATATATACCATGTTTGAGAGATAGTTGTGATATTGTTTCATACCTGAAAGTGCTAGTTGTTCACTCGCTGTAGGTTCTCGAGTATATGGTGTATACTCAAACCCAAGCAACTTCACTCTTCCGTCTTTGTGTGTAATATCCTGATCCTCAGAACCAACCAAATAGGAGTATCCCTCAAAAGGAGTCCTTGCAAATTGTTTTTGGATCAGGTCTCGATATTTCTTCTCAATTCTATCAAATAGTGGACTAAGAAGAGAAGTCTGTAGTATTTCGGTTTTGACATCACCAGAAACGCCTGATACTGTAATCACAGAGACCTCTGGGAGTGCACCTTCAACAACGAACCACGACAGATAGGTTCCAGATTCTAATATCCTAACTTTCAATGATGGTTGCAAGTCTTCAATGATTGTTGTTCCAGATGGAAGGGGGAGTATCTCAAGACCAGATATCCAAACCTCCATCAGTTCTTCTGTACCTTTCCTATGAAGTCCTTCAAAATTAATGAATGGTTGAGGAAGTGAGTTTTGACCAATAGCTAGAGCACGAAGTCCAAGAAGGGCACTAAGAATAGATGATTTTCCTGAAGAATTTTTTCCAATGAAGACATTCAGCTTCTTAATAGGAAATTCAGAATCCTCTATCGATCGGATGTTCTTGATCGTTATTCGTTGGAGCATAATAATCCCTCAATCCATTGACTCATCAATTTCAGTAAATAGTCTTTGCTCCCGGTGACTTCTGTACAATAAGTCACAACGAGAGTTTCCCATACTTCTTAGGGGGTATGTTCTGTTTCTTGCTCGCCAGCATGTCCAGACCATTGCAGATCAACGACCTCCCTTCTCGATACATCCAAGTCTACTCACGAGCTCCAGAACAATGACCTGATGCCACTAAGACCTCTCAGTCCATATAATGCAAATCTGCTGGTGAAATTAATAAGCAATATGCGACTATAATACGCACTGAGGGTGTATTGAGAGTGAGTAATCCCCATTATTTGACATCAAAGTCACCATCAGTAATCCATCTATCTAGACTGAGACTTCTTTTGAAAGATGTTTCAAGGTATCTCTTTGCCATATTAATATCTACAGCATCCATACGATCAAACAACTTCAGTGTTTCAAGGACAATGGCTGTAGTTTGCATATCCGGGTCAATGGTTGATTCGTCCTCTTCATATACAAGACCAAATCCACCCCTATGGGGACTCCCATGAAGCCGGATTAATTAAGTGAGACTTACCGGGACTCTATAACGTCCCATCCACACTGGAGAGCATGATAATCAGTATCAACGACCAGATAGAGAAGTACACCAAGTCGCAGTTAGATGCTGTGATTGAAGTACTGAAGTCTTTCGATGTAAAGGAGTTGACAGAGGATATCATGGAGAATGGTCTGTGCGGTGCTCCATCTGAGGTTCAATATCTCCTTGAACATGTGATGAAGGTCAGGTCTGAAGGGGTGGACAAGGAGAACGATGATACTCCGTATTGTGACATGGTGAATGGTGTATGCGGGGATTGTGAGAGGTTGACCTGTTGAGCCTCGGAAAAGAAGCCACCGAACCCGCTGCGCTCAAGTTGCTCAAGAAGGAGGTGATTGTCCGAGAGGCAATCTCCCCCAAGCACCTTGAGGGGCGCTGGTATGTTGAGGTGCAGTTCATAGAGCATGAAACGGAGGAGGGATACGAGATTGGATCGTATGGATTGTTCGCCAAGACCAAGAAGGCGGCACTTGGCGCGGCTCGTATTATTGATCAAACAAGTCCCTATCGTATCATCATTCAGGACATGGAGCCGAAGACCTACCGTATGCTCAATGGGGAGGATGGTTGTTCCACTGAAGATGAGGATGAACTTCAGACCACACTTGAGGAGTTTTACTCTCATCAAGTTGTTGATCCACAGAGTTCGACCACTTGAATTAACGATACTAAACTACACCCGTCTTCCAGGTCGAGAGAAGTTTGTCTGGACTGCTTGTTCCACAGGCAACAGGGGGGTAAATTTACCATTGTGAAGTCCACACAGCGAAACGTGTTAGTAATCAAAGAACTGTTTTTCACTGTTTTTCCCATTTTCTTCCCGTGCTATGAGACGGGGGCGTTTATTAGGAATTATCCAGATAGAGGAACAGGTGTGGGGTCTTTTTTTCCCTCAATTACGGTCCTCCCCCCGTCACGACCGCCGCACACCCTTTTTTCCACTGTTTCTCTCTCCTATGATTGAAGAAATGGGAGTCTTAGTGGGGTGGGATCATCACTTGTCTGTATTCTCTTATACAGCGGCTAGGATTAACCATGTTTAATCCTAGATATCACCCTAAATGTGGTATAACGGTACGGCTCCGACAATAATCATGTTGAATCCAAGTTTCAGATCGGTTTCGTTGGTGTAGGGTTCAAGATGGTTAACTCCACTTGTCACGAAAAAGGGTGAATCTATTTCTTGTACTATCTGGGTCTCCTTTCGTTCTCTGTTCGGAAACGGGTTGTAGTTAACTATACTA
>VAPC010581548.1_pt1 | contig 17354 bp, 26 predicted proteins | sample 3395121 | NCBI WGS metagenome assembly VAPC01 (sample SAMN08290434, study PRJNA428436) | hydrothermal vent metagenome | isolation source: Deep-sea hydrothermal vent chimney | place: Indian Ocean: Southwest Indian Ridge | depth 1711 m m
ACCTTCTCGGACGGCTGCCGTGAGAATATCCGTAGCCATTGCAGCCGTTAAATTCTCTTTTCCATAAGCATTCATAGCAGAGGTAACCAAGTCAGCCACAACCTTTGCTTCACCCAACCCTGCAGTAGCGGCTTTTGCGGACATTTCCAATACTTCCATCGCTTCAGCCCCACGAATACCCGCAGAAGTGATAAAGAACAACGCCTCTGCCAACTTATCTGGCCCTTGTCCCGTGGCCGGTCCCATGGTCAATACAGCATCCTTCCACTCCTCTACCTGTTCCTTAGCCACCCCGACCAAACCAACAATCTTAGCCATACTACTTTCAAAATCAGCAAAGAACTTGACTGAAGCGGCCCCTATGGCTAAAATAGGTAAGGTCATGTACCGGGTCATCTGTTTTCCTACGGCTTGCATCTTCACCCCAGCTGCAGCCATACTAGCGGCCATACTTACACTTGCTTTCTTAACAGCAGCATTTGCCGCTGTAGTAGAAGCCTGTACTGATGCCATACCTGCCTGGAACTGGGTTGAATCCAATCCCATTGTGGCTACCAATGCCCCTATATTGAATGCTCCTGTTGTCATTTCTTTTTCTTTTTATAAGCGCCAGCGATGGATACTAAGATTTGTTTCATTTCTGCAACAGTCTGTTTCTTTGGTGGCAAACTTCCGGGATCCTTTTCCCAGGGGAATGGGAGAACCTCAGTCAAACGATCCAGGAGCTTTGGATTCACAACCAGTACCCCTTCAAACCTGGCTACTTCATACATTACCTGCTCCTCACGCTCTCTTCGCTTCTCCTCAGCTTTATACAGCCAGTACAATTCTGCAAAATCCAAATCATAAAATTCACGGACTGTGATTTTTAATTGAATTACGGCGTGTCCACAGACTTTGTCCCAGTCCGTTTTTTCCCTCCTACCTCCTTTATTTTTACCGCAAATTCCTTTGGATCCGCATCAGGAAAAAACTTGGGGATCTTGTCTACAAAATCCATCATACAATCGTCCAAGAAATCCACCATGTCCTCTTCCGTCAGATCCAATTCCTGTTTCTCAACTCTTGCCCCTTGTTTAAGCGCAAAAAATATTAGAGGCTCAAACAATGCTGTATTCTCATCCAAATCTTCCATCTGAGCACCGTGCTCCTCCTGAAATCTTTGCATGGAATACTGCCCTAATTTTATTGGGTATTTCTTCCCCCGGTATGTTAAAAATTGTACTGCCATGATTATTCAGTTTTACTTGTTAATAAAAACCAACCTGTGATTAAGGTGGCAAAAATTATGATCCTGAACCCGAGTTCAAAGTAACCTGACCAGATATCTTAATAGATACAGTCATAGTGATCTTGTCATCAGGTGGGATCTCCAGAGGAAGTTCAGTAACCAACCCTTGGAATTCCAAGGTTGTATTCTCATCATCCGGAAGAACAATCTCGTAATTCTGAAGATCGTCACTTTCGTAATCCGTCTTCATCGTATCAATCGAAGCCCGAATGAAATTCATAGACAACTGAACAGTTCCACCATCACGAAAACCGCCAATAAATTCCCTGTACCCACCTGTGGAGTCAAGGGAAGTCACATCAATGGTATCCCGTGTCATGTTTGGACCTGAAATAGAATTGATCTCGGCAATATTCACCCAGGCAGCCCCACTCCATCTCCGAAATAATGTGCCGACACCGGCTTTAGCATTACTCATAATTAACCTCCTTTTCTTGTTAAATTCAACATCTCTGTAAATTGAAATTCACAATGAATCTCGATCTGTGATTCGCATCAAAATCCAACCAGGCAGGTTCCCCGGTGGCTGTGATGACTGTATACATAGTACTATTCCACGTTTCGTTTGCCCGTGCGTGGAGCAGCTCCATTATATTCCTTGCTAATGTTATTCCTATAGTGTATCCTATATTTCTAATCCGAATCTGAATCGATGAATAATAATACCGCTCCGCCGGATCCATATACAGATCCGGAGGAAAACTGGGAGTGTCAAAAATAGTCACCGTGTTATCTGGCTTGGTTGGTTCCACTCCGATAAACAGATCCTTAGCATAAGTCAAAGCCAAAGAGCTTTCTGCAGCTAACATATCTTTTACATCAGCACTTGCATGATTCATGTCTTAGTCCCTCCTATTGTCATTTTGTTTCGTATGATCAAGAGTATTTTGAATACATTTCGCTTTATTGCGGATTCCAAAAACTTTGCACCAGCCCCCTCCCTTGGTGTATACATTCCTTTCTTCTTAGATCTACCACCATGTGTTCTTGCCCCTCTCATCCGGGGGGAACTGAAATCAGCATCAACCATTTCATGCACATACACTGCATAATTAGCGTTGAATCCGAACTTCACAACACTTTTATTTTTACGCGTCTTGAATGCTTCAATAAACCAACTGGCTCGTAAATTCCCAGTATCTACAGGAACCTTTGGTGGGGTCATTTCCATTTCACGACGAATAAACCCAGCAGCACCCCGCAATCCTCGAGTACCACTAATCTGATATTCAGTCAGCTTCCCATTCAACCCCCGCATCATATTATCCACCCCGTTTATGCCTGGTTTCCTTGCCATTATTATATTGTTCTACTTCCTAACATGTTTAAACTCGCTTTATACATGAACTCATCAGCACTTCCGAGAACCGGGATCTTGGAGAAAGCTATTATGTATAAAGCATTCACAGCCGAGTCGGTAGGTTCTGGAGCAGCGCCCAAATCAGTCAATTCGCCGAGATACATTGCCCCTTCCTCATCCACCTCCTGCTTCAAAAACACCCGGGCCCGGCTTACTAATTCCTTCCCATTATTTCCTAGTACCACTTCATTCACCTCTTCCCATCTTCCCAGGATCTCCACCGGGGAATCGTATGTAAAAACCCCCTCACCATCGTTCACCGGGTTGGCCCAATACACGATAGTTTGTTTGCACATTCGATTAATAAAGTCTGTTATACCCATTATTCAAAACTTGTAATTGCTATGATTTTAACATCCTTCTTTCCCAACTTGGCGAATGACCCACATGTATCCAACATCAAAACCGTTTGCCCGTATGAAGTAGATTTCAAACCCTCTCCCAATTTTCCCGAATAAGTGACGGAGGCTTCTCCCAATTTCTCCTGGGTAGTCATTCGCTCTTTGGTAATAGCGATAAGATGCGCAGTCAACCACCGTTCAATCTCTTTCAAAACCGAAGCGGATAAACCGCATGTCACAGTATTGGTCACCATAGAATTCGCTACAGTTATATATGAATTAATCGCCGCATCCAATAAAGCCGTTTCAATGATCACCCGGACTTCTGTTGCTGTTACTCGCACTGCCATAATAACCTCCTATCTATTTAGTTTTTGTTTTTGTCGGGCTTTCCACAATTTAGGTTCAATGAAATCTGTAATCCCTGAATCCCATTCTAACCCCAACCACTCTAACATTTCATTAATCTGCTGATAATTTCCTTCCACCATTCTCTCGGGCCAAATTACCTTACAATTCAAACCCGCATTCATCATTTCCCGGAAGCGATCCTCATGTTGATGAACCCACCACAACCATCCTTCCCATGAATTCAATGCCCCAACAGCTCTCTGATTCCCTTGACGAGTGAAAGCACTCATAAACCCAGTCCTCAAACAACTATTAATAATATCACTTGGTTTCCTACGAACAATAATCCATTTAGCATCTGGAAACGCATAGTTCCAAATGGGCCAGTGGAGGCACATCTTGGCACCTTTATACATCCAAGGCCCATCTTCATATCCTTCCTCTTGAATGATTGCCTCCACTTTCCTCTTCCATCCGGTTGGTATAACCATTTCCTCAATATTAGGAAGTGGATATTGTCCCATCTTATCCACCCCAATGGAAGTGAGATAAGGTTTGACTATTTCATTACGAATGCGAGCATTTTCAAACATCCCTTTGGCATTAGTAGAAGTAGGCCCACTCATCTTGCCTCCGAAAGCTCCCCGTAGATTAATGATACCAGCCACCATGCTGGTGCCTGATCTTGCACAACCCGTAATGAGAATAGGTGCTTTCATAATTCTGGTTTTATTGGTTGGGCATTATCCCCTCCAAGACGGACCTTGGTGATAAATTCTTGTAAATCTTCTGGAAGATTATTAAAAAATAATTCCCACCCATCCTCGGTTCCTCTAAACCAACAATCAAATGTATGGTAGGTATTTCCTTCTTCTGTATTAATTACAGTTGCATATTGGAACAAACTGTCCAATAAAACATTTGTCGGTATTTTAATCTGCTTTTCCATCCCAATAGTATTTTATCCAATCGTCAGTCACTTGATGCGGTCTTGGGAAACCGTGACAACTTATAATCGCAGCCTCTTCCGGTAATACTTTTTTCCCAGCCATATGTCGTTTGTAACTCAGAACAGCTCCTGGAGCGATTGAGTCCCATCTATCTGCAAAATCATTAGCAATTCGCCTGATCCAATACCTCTCCCTTCCCTGAGTCGTAATCTCAGCTTGTTTAACATTCTTAATAAAAGGGGACCAGAATAAATCTGAAGTCTCCTTACCGGCTCTAAACGACATAATATCACCATCTAGTTTCCACTCCTCCCCGAGCTTGAATTTTGACCGTGCACAAAACGGACCACCATACGCCATAATCTTTTTCAAAGATCCTACAATAATCACATCCAAGTCCAGACATAAAACCTGTCGATTTTCGAGCTTTGCCCCCTCACTGAACATATATACCCTCGGAAGCACTCCGCGCCGGGTATGAAGCGGAAACGAGCGTAATTCAATGGATTTATCAACTTGCAAGGGCTCATTGGTGAAGCAAATGAAATCAAACGGCCGGGAAGCAAATCGTGTAACACCCTTATAAAGATTATTAACATACTCAGCAGCCAATTCAATTGAGACAGAACCAGCCCTTTCCAACATCCTTTTGTACTGAGGATCCGTTGTGCCGGAAATGTTCAGATCAGATTGCCATCGATCCCCTTCCCAATAAAAACATATGACATACATCCGTTCCATTATCTTGCCATTTTTTCAAACCATGGTATTTCGTGCGTTTTCCGAAAACCACCTGATTTAGTTTGTCCTGTTATTATAATCACCTCTGCGGGTGGGTGATTTTTAAAAGCTGATTTCTTTTCAAGGGTTCCCATTTTCATTAACCACACGCTGGGAAAGGTTGGTTGATCCGGAATCCACTCGCCGAGAATGTCCTGATCCGAACGGAAGTGCTCCATATAATAATCCCAGTCCTTTAGAAACTTCTCATACAACCAACCCCACTTCCAAGGATCATACAAGATAGTAGCTGCTTGATACCGATATACCATACCACCAATCCTCTGCTTAGTATGTTTCTGTCTATGCTTTTTATCTTTCGTTTCAAATAATACTAAATCCCCTTTCCAATCCAAAACAGGTCCCAGATCACGAATAACATGACTATCCAAATCCAAGTATAATGTCCTACGTTTGGGAAGGATCCCAGGACGGTACAATTCCATCTTGGCCCACCAACCAGTCCAATCGTCAGAGTGTTTCAATTCAATTTTAGTGCCTGGCAAATCAGCTTCCATATCATTGGTCAAAACAAAGAATTCAAATAGACGGTCAATGTGTTTCCCTACAGATAGAAACAAACGAGTCACATCCATTGTAGTAAAGTCCCGCCCACGAAAGTCCCCTACCCAATACAGACATAATATGTTTACTTTTGCTTTCATCGTTTCAACATTTCCGGTTTTATCCAATCTTCAATTATTGTATGATCTGGTTTGATTTCCAAGAACCGAAACAGATCCTCAATCACAACCGGATACCGATCAGCCAAGTCCTCTATCGGAACAAAAATATAATTCACTTTTTCATCAATTAATTTACCAGCCGCACGAAGTAAATGAGCCACATACTGGTGCTTTATTCCATCCGAATGTTTTCGCATCCCAGGATGTCGATTCATACTATCAATTATTTTTACTGAATCCCGGGTTGGAAACACCCACCGAGCTTCTGGGTAGGCATTCACCCAAAATTCCCAAAACAATAAACACCATGAAGTCTTTACCAGCCACGGAGTATCTTCTGGGACGAATTTCTCAATCTTATGTTTGGTAACCTCTTGGAGCATCATTGTACCATTAATAGCCGGATTGGGAAAAGGCAATTCCCAATTTTTGTACCCCTGCTTTTTAGCAAGAACCTTCATGATGTTTTTGATATCAATATTCTCACTACCAAAATCCGAATTGGTACCAGGATACATAGTAGTACGGGACCGGCCCACCCACACTCCGTGTTTATGGAGTAATCCAGCTAACATCGTTGTCCCACATCGGGGAGGAGAGGCTATCAATATGGGATCTTGTCTAATCATTTCTGAATTCTTTTTTCAGATGTTTCATCCCCCGGCGGTGATACACATACAAACCCTTCATGTGATATATATGATATCCGGATTCCATCAACCGGGAGCCAAAATCTTTGTCAATATTATTGATACTTGAATTTGTTTGCCGAAACTTAATCACCTCTGCTATCCTGCGATTTAACAACATAAAAAAGCCAGGAACATGGATACTAATTCGCTCCACCAGATTTCCATACGTATTATACAAACCCCCCGCTTGTTTAATATGATAATCAATATTAGCCATTGGAGTAAACCCATCCTTCATAGTCCGTTGGTGTCGATCCCCTCCACTCACACAACCAATACAGGCGGCTTTCGGATCATCCCGTAAAGATTCAATTGCTTTGAGACACATCTCATACCATAATGGATTGCATAGAAATATATCATGGTCCAGAAACAGCACCCATTCCGAAATCCCATCAGCAAGAGCTCGATTATAAGCCATCGCCAATCGGTTGTTTTCATCAAACGGTATGCGAACATCAATATACATAATCTTCTTTTTTAGCGGACCAAACATGATCTACCCCTGTATCTTCATATCGAATAAGTTTCTCATCCACCGCTTTTCGAACTCCGGGCAAATGTAGATCGTGCCCACATAAAGTTCCTCCCGGTTTCAATTTCGAAACCCACGCAGCGAGATCCTTTATTACTGCCGGGTATCGGTGATCAGCATCAATAAATACAAAATCTAAACTCCTATCCGAAACTTTTTCAGCCATCTCAGAGCTATCCCCTCGTAACACGGTGACTCTTTTTTTATAAAGATGGATAGCTTGATTAAAACTGGCAAAGCCCCGAACCGGATCCCAATCTACGCAACCTATTTTTTCAACCACTGCCCCCATTTCCCCTGCGATAGCCCCACCAATAACCTTTTCCCACTTATCCACTGCATATAACTCCAATCCCTTACAATACTGCAACAACCGCCCTGTGGTAGCTCCATTAGCACACCCAATTTCCGCACCGGTAGTATACCCATTGGAAACAATCAGATCAATTAACCACCAATATCTTTTTTTCACTCGTTTTTTCATAATACCTCACTCAATTTAACACGCTCAAAATTCATTATCTTACTATTCGGAGACACATTGATTATCTCCAAACCCAATCTCCGAGCATCTTGCTCAATCGCAGTAAACCCTTCCAAATGACGAGCGAATGTCTTTTTTGCAGCCCCCCGCTCCTTCTTTGAAGGTACACGATTCCTGGAGTAATGACGATGCCAATGTTGAGTACCATCCAAACTTAAATCCATATCAAACCCCAACAAGTAAATCCGCTTCACTCCAAAATGATAAGCCAGACTAATTGCGGCCGCCCCACTATTAAGATTCCAGGACACAGTTCCTGATCTTGTAGAGATACCTACAGGGTGCCTGCTATTGTTTTGTAAAAACTTTAATCCCTGATAATTCTTATTCTTGAGATGGGGACTGGATGTTATTTTCAATTTTGGAAAGGCATCCATTGCTGCTTTATTTCCTCTATAAAACCCACCATCCCCAAAGAACACAGCATCAACCCATGATCCAAGAAAAAAGGCAGCATTTATCCCAATAACATGCCGGGCATGTATTGAAGAAAGGAATGTGGAATATGCACTCAGAGGCAATTCTTTCGCAAGAACTCCCTGGATTACATCCTCTGGTACTTCGAATTCAAGAGGCATAGAAGAACCACCACCAATGATCCAACACTCTCCTCCTCCCCACATATTAGGGACATTCCAATACATTACTCCTGTAAGGATACAATCAAAGCTTCTGCTGCATCCTTCCGTAAGGCTTTCTCGTTCTGAATCTTATCATTGGAATCAACTACATTGTAATACCCACTCCCGCGATATTTTACAAAATATTCCACTTTCAAAGATTGGACCGGAACCACGGGCAATGTCTCTTTCACTTCCTTATCCAACTGGACAACGACATCACGGAATGCCTCCGGAATATCTTCCAACCGGGCATCAAAAATCTGCCCCTGTTTGATGTGTCTGTTATTCAAAACAAAAGACCCTCCCCCTTTTTTGATCCATCGGATCATACCAGGTATGTTTGGTGTTCTCTTCATTATTTCTCATTTTTTTTTAGAAAATCACATGATTAGTGATTATCTGATTTTATTAAGACATATGAACAACCCCGGTTTTCCCGTTTTGATCACTTCTGATCTGAGGAACCTGAATAGTCATAACCTTGTAATTGGTAATGAATTTACCTTCAGTCTGCCACTCGACATTCTGCATACCCATCCCACGAACCAACCGCACAACATCGCTGGTCATCTGAACCAACAGCACGTTATCGGCAGTGAGAGTATCAACGACTTTGATTCCGGTAATCCCGTCAATCTTCATAATCCTTTCACGGATTGTGGTTCCAGGGGTTGTGGTATCATAGTCATTGTCCAGACGAGTTTCATAACCAGTAGGAATATAAAGCTTCCATGGTCCATAATGCTTATTGTCAATGGATGTCTGCTTCATCTTCAACACACTGGCCAAAATCTCTGCCCCGGTAGTAGCGCTGTTGTCATCCCAATCACCATAATCGGAAAGAGTTACCAAATTCCTATCCGGGTGATTCAAATACCCATAAATCGAATTACGACTACGATCATCAGCATCCCCCCAGGAATAAGTGATTGCAGTAAACAACATCTGCTCCAGCAATAAATTCACCTTCCTAGCAGCCCGCTCAGCCATAGTAACATCAATGGCCTGACCCAATGAACGACTTGAAGCTAATACCCTGCTGTTTATCTCGTAATCAGCATGTATAATTGGCAGGGGCAAATAATTGGTCTGGTAAACAGGCCGATCATTCTTCCCACGAGTCACTCCATCCATGGTAGCAACAGCCTCCAGCGCATCACTCACGTCATGCCATTCCAGAACTGTTGATCCCATTCCACTTCCAATGTTGTAGGTTAAACCCGCTGCAACTAAATCCTGAATTCCACCAAGGCGGGTTTCAGCAATATTCATCACCGCTTCGTCAAGAGTTTTCCACTCATCCCTTCTCAGGACAGCGGCGTTGTTGATCAGATGAACCTTATAATTCTCAGGTTTCTTGGGATCTCCTCCACTGAATACCTGAATATAAGATCTCCCATTTTTACCAACAAAAGGTTTCATCGTTCCTACATTCAAACGGCCTCCACTTGCGAGGACTTCTTGAGCAATAGGACCTTGTCCTTGCCCATTTCCATTTAATAAATCAACTGGCATTTTTTGTCCTCCTTTCTTAAAGCACACGAACCTGTATACGGCCCAGCGCAGTTAAATTAGCCGAATCTGATAAGTCAACCGCCTCAATGGCTTGCCCAACAATCGGATTCGGTGGAACTGTAATGGATCCTGCGGCAGAAGCGTTATCCCACGATTCAGTCTCTGAAACATGCTTCTGAAGTGCTCCTGCACCATTCGACTCCAAAAAATCTCCAACAGCTACATTCTCACCATCAGCGAGGTAGGCATACACGATGTCCCCCCGACGCGGAATCCAACACTGGATCTTTACGCTAACAGCGTAATCAGCAGTAATTGCTTTGCCTTGAAACTGATCCTCAAGAGCAAACATAGGTAAAACATTACCCTCAGCCGTGCTGTGGGCCTGGACAGTTGTGGCCGAAGCCAATTCCAGCAGGTAACCGGGTTTGATGGCAACCGCTGTTGCGGTAAGCTCCTCAATCACCTCGGCACCCAGTCGTTTGATAATAATACTATTTGGCATTATTTATCCTCCCTTCCATCCCGGCTATGTTCAACAGGAATCTCAACGGCCTCTTCTCCATCCACGGCCACCCCGTTTCCCCCAGCACCTTGTGCTGAGTAATCAACCGGTTTAGTAATAGACTTGGAAACATTTTCCAGGGTATCATCGTCCATTGCTTCCAGAGTTTCCATCTCCCAAACATCTTTAGCATTGTCCATAATCCCTTTTACAAGAGTCTCCCGATGCTTCTTGTAGAGCTTCACACCACCTTCGACCTCGGCCTTCATTACATCCGGCATGCCCTTGGTGTAGTCATCGATGGATTTCTTACCAGCATTGTAATCTGCGATTACCTGGTCTTTGTTAGCCTGAATTTCATCAGCAGATTGCTCTGCCTTTTCAGGTTCCATCGGAGACATTTTGGCTATGGTTCCTTCATCTTGTTCCAGCAACCATTCTCTGTCTGAAGCACTCCAGTGAGTTTGCTTATTCGCAATAAGCCTGTCCACTTTATCTTCACAACAGAGGGATTTCGAATCATTCATTTTACCTCCTTTGTTATTAGAATTAATATTCGGTTTTGTTCGGCGCACTTTTCGCAAAGTGATGTACTGTACATCTTTACGCACCTCAGAAGCTAATCCATCAAAAACAATGTTTTCTTCATTGTCCCTGGTATAGCTCTGTTTGTAGAGAGTCTCTCCACTACCATCCACCCATTTACTGTAAACAATATAATCATCAAACACCTCTTCGATATAATGATAACTATCCCCAGTATTCAGATCTTGGAGTTTGTCCTGGAGAGCAGATTGAATTGCCCGATATCCTTGCTCATTATTCAGTATGGATACCACATAGCCTTCTTGGCTAAGTTGTTTGAAGGTTTTGAACAAATCCTTCATACTACCTCCTTTCTTGTTAACACGAATACCACAACCATCATCCCACGAACAAGCACCAACCTCTCCGGGCAAGAGAGCCAAGTGATCCGGTTGATAAGTGATAGCAGTAGACGTGAAGATTTCACCGTGCCACTCACCTTCAGTGTCATCAGTCTCACTAAACACACCAATACTCACATCCAAGGGATCTCCAGAACGAATATGTTCCAAAGCATCAGGGGAGATCGTACTGATCGACTCTTCATCTATCCATGCTTCAGCCTTCAATCCACCTTGATAAATGGTATTGAAAATATGCCCAACCGTGATGGTATTCAGCACCTCTGGGCTATTGGCTGTTACAAATATTTTTTTACCATTTTCTTCAATAGTAGGATGGGAGATAGTAACTGGGACTCCATTCCACGCCTCAGCAGACTGAGCCATGTTCTCTGCCTTATGACAGATAGGCCCATTACTACCCTCATGAACTCCTTCAACCATCATCACCACCGGTACTACCATATGTGGTTTACCATTCAGGGTTTCCTCCCTGATAGTATAATTTTCTGTTTGAATGTTGTATGTGCAAACTTTTCTTATTTTTGCTTCCATTGTATTGATTTTTCGTATTTAAAAAATACACAACTCCCATTCTCTGGAAACTCCTGCAACATGGTGAAATTATCTTTGTATTGTTCCATGAATCGTACCGGAGCTAAAAACTTCTTCCAATCCCCTTTTTTCTGAACATCCCGACGACCCGCATAGAAATAATAATCCAACAATCCCAACACGGTGACTCCTGGAATAAAATACGGGATGAAAGCACGAATGGATTGTATAAACATCGGATTTCGTTTTGGAGCATCGAACATGCAAAATTCAATCGGATCCCCAGAATAGGATTTGAGAGTATAAGGAATTTTCCCTTTTACTGCTCTTATTTTTGGATATACTTTACAAACATTCTGCATATAAATAGACTGAAGATCCTGCCTTAACTTCAACGTCACATTTTGCTCCTTCGCTTTCCTTACTTCCGCCCCATTAGCCTTCCACCGATCAAAAGCCCAAAACGGTTTATCATACCCAGCCTCAACCAATCCCTCCAATAGAGCAGCACTGGTAGCTCCCAACCAACACCCCACTTCCACCGCCAAACCCTGGCCGGCCCATCCCCGACCAAGATCACGCATATAATCATGAACTTCAGGGGGAGACATCGCTGGGATACCTTTCATGTTGCTGGTGTCCTTTCGATCAATCCCGAACGTATCTTCATATTTTACAGCAGTCTCTTCCATGTGAATCGCAATTGATGTGTTGGTTTATATTCTTTCAAAGCCTTCTTAAATTTCTTCCGTAGTTTTGTATTTTGGATATCATATTCAGATCCTTTTCGTCCTAAATCAACACTGGAATCCTTCACCACATCCGGACCGAATAATAGAAGATGCATATTATTTAAATCAGTGAATTCCACTTCACGTCGTAATGCCTTACGGAATGGATGACTGACACCATTCCAATATCCGGAAAAATCCTCATCAAATCCCCCCACCTTCCAAAACATTTCCCGGGTCAGAATGAAAGAGTCACTATGACGATGAATCTCCTCCCAATCCAACACCCCTTTCATTCGATAACGAGCCGGAGTGTATACATTCCCATCTTGCAATAACGCAGACAACAGCGTAGACACACTTTCTGGAGGCAATACGTGGTCCAAATCAGTTAATAGGACCCAGCCCTCCCCCACCTCCTTAAAAGCTAAATTTCGTGCTCCCCCGTGGTTCCATGGAATGTCCTCCTCAATCCTATATAATGAAATTGGGATCTGTGGAATGGAAGCTGTTTTCAAAACCTCCGCAGCAGGATACTTCTGAGAACCATCATCCACCAAAATAATTTGAACACGTTCTTGTGCCCAAATAGGATACATTCTCCAATACTCCAATTGCTTCCGAAGCATTTCAGGAGCTTCGTAATACGGCATTGTTATGGTCAACTTGTTATCCATTATTCAAATATAGTTTCACCTGTCTTGATATCTCTTCGTTCAAGTGGGATCACAATGCATCGGCAGTTTGGATGCACAGGCACCAAATATTCAGCTCTCTTCAAAGTATACCGATTCCCGTGATACCCGGCACACTCACTACATACCCGATCATCCCCAGCAGTAACGAATTCAGCAATGACTTCAATTTCATCCACTGCCCAATTCTTGTATTCCTGGACCATCGCCTGGTGATGTGCTCTAATGATTTCAGTTCGGGCCAGGGTTTGGGCCCTTCGAGTAGCGGGGATAAATCTCCCAATACTATCTGTGATCCCTAACTCACCCATACCACTTCCATTTATGGTTGCAATCAATTTCCGGGCCAATAGTCTTGGATTATCCCCGTCGATCAACCCCTGGCCCAGTATCCGGCTTATCTGGGTGTCCATAGCCGTGGTGATCCCTTTCAAATCAGAAAACACCCGGGTATACAACACCCCAACCCGATCAATATGAAACGGAGTACCCATAATGGCTTCAATACTATTAAACGGATCCCCTGCTGCTGGGACAGGATAACCTGCCTTACGTAATTCAGACCGGGCACGCATTATCCCCCGCTTGTACGAATCCTGAACATACAAATTAGTCCAGGCCGGTTCTATGGATTCACCGATTCTTTGAAACTCCGCCATCTCCAACAATCCCTTTTCAACCTGGATGTTCATCCATTTCATAAATGCATTTAACTTATCCGCTGTTCTGGGAAAATTAAAAGCCTCAGGAAGCGGGGCAGTCAATTCCACATACACCTCCATCTGTAATCCGAAACAATCCTGCTCCACAACAGCCTTCCAGATGACCTGAGTCAATGCTTTGAATCGCCGGTTCATATCCCGTACGAATGCATTACGCAAGGTTAGTGTCCGGGTGGGGTCATAGGCATTAACCTGAATTGGTGTATATGTAGTTATCTCACACATTTTGCGTTCTTCGTTTAACTGTTTTAACTGGAGGGGGTTCCTCCTCAATCGGTTCCTCCCCCGGCTTCGGTCTGTTTTTAATCTCTTCGGCAATAGCTTGCATCTCCTCCTGGAGAGCAGCATCGGATAATTCCTTGATCTTTTCCCGCTGGGTTTCGTCCAACCCCAAGAACCACTCGAAGAATGCTTCAGGGGGAAGGATCATCTGCGCCAATGGATCCTTAGCATAAACAGCCAGGGCATCGGCCCGGATCTTCCCAACCTCCGCCTTATCTTTATCTGAGGGGGTGAATAAATCCAACCATCCCACCTGATACTCATCAGTGGAGGGTTTGGAAAGAATCTTATATTTGATACAAATATCAATAAAGGGACGAATGATACTAAATTCAACAGCATCCCTACGAGTCTGAATTACGTTCAACCATCCTGTTTCATCTTGGGAAGATGCTAACTCCCCTCGCTCAGATCCGGTGAGAATACGTTTTGGAATACCTGTCCGGGCTGAGATCATCTGTATCTGAACATCAATATGATTTCCCGGATCAGCCACTTGCATTTCCAGCGCTTTATATTCAATCCCCTCATTGAAAATAAACCTCCGCTGGTTATTTTCATATTCGTCAAACTGACCTTGTAATACAGCTTCAGTTTTGCTAGACACAGTCACATCTTTGTCCAGAATACCCTGATAACCTGGGCGGGCACCTCTCCAAAACATCTCAGCGGAGCCGCCTGTCAACTTTTCCAAGTCCATCAACCGATTCCAGATTGCTTTTAATACCGGAACCCCCTCTGTCTCTGATTCCAACATCTCAGGAACCACATGGAGGATGCGGGAATGATGGGCCTGGAAAGTTGTAGATGTAGTAGACCCGGGATCCATGAATTCAATATCATACAGCTCCACCATTCCATATCTTTCATCCCTCGCTTCTTTTACATATGACTGAATCCGGGCGTGCCCCTCCCCCAACGGCTTCACATACAACAATTCCCGTTTACCAGGCACTACAGGTTTCTTCCAATCCTCCTGGATTTTGATATCATTGAACCCTAACAACAATACTCCATAATGTCCTACAGATGATAATTTATCCAAACGAACGAACTTACTTTTCAGTTTCAATTTCAATTCCAATTCCTTCCATCCCTTCTCAAGGGCTGTTTCTTCGTCATCCCCAGCCTCAGAGATAACCAACGGGCCTTTCCATGTGTAATTAACCGGGCGATCAATAACAGCCTTGGCGATGTCCTGACGATCATAGCGGGAGGCATACATGGTGTAGGTTATATCAATATCATAACCAAGAGCCTGGTACACATCCCGATCCCCTCCATATTGATACCCCAATTTGGCAGCAAGGCTAGCACGACCTACCAATTCACTTGCGAAAGTCATCATTTGCTCCCGAGTGTATACCTGCGGTTGTCCGTTGGTTTTTGGTGGTGTGGTTCGTTTCATTATCTTTTCATTTTATTGATTACTATCTTCCCCCCTTTATGCATCACCCGCTTCACCACATCATCAATAACGGATCCGGTAATGAATGCAGCCCCAGCAGTTATCTTTACCATAATTTCCACCCCATCTGGTAGGCGGGTAGGTATGTTATATTCTACATCCACCAAGTGGTGGGAGAATTCCGAAAACCGGGCAATCACCAAGGCCATGATAAACAGAGATACGATAATCCGGGCCAGCCCCTTAATGAAGGACGGAAAGTGAAACCGCTTCGGTGTATTAGGATCCCACCAGATACCATACCCAAGGTTGAACAGGAACCGGATAATAATACCTGAGATACCTACCAGGTACAGCATCGTAAACTCCGCTATGGGGATCCCTTGTAACAACATATCAGGAATTTGTTCGTCCATTTCTTTTTTTGTTTTAAAATAAAGGGGGTTTCTCAGGTCCCCCTTTACCCCTGACTAAAAACTAAACACTATGAAAACAACAACTACTCCTTTTTAATTTCCAATTTCAAATACTGCAGAAATGATAAGACTTGTGGAATGGTAAAGAATCCATTTGCCACTAATCCAATCGAAACTGCATAGGCTACTGTTTGTAATGCCGATGCATCTGCCAATAAAAATATATTAGCCAAATTTGCAACAATACAAAACACTCCGGCTACTACCCAGGATACAATCCTCTTGGGCCAATTCCCGGTAACACCAATTTGAGTATTCAGAAACCCAGATACAAAAACCGTAGCTCCTACAAATCCTGCAATAGTTAGAAAAACATTCTGACTGTCTCCTAACAAATCCCAAAGTGTTTCATACACTGGAATTGTTTGAGAGAATACCGGCACAATCAATAGTGCCAAAAATCCAAAAACTAACATTAATCTTTTCATCATACTTTTTATTTTGGTTAAACATAAAGTGATTATATATTTTCGTTCTCTGCTTTCTTCATAAACTCAATTAACACCTGTACATACTTCTCTTGGAAAGCAGGATTTATCAAAAGCAAATAATCATGGTACTGATCAAAAAACAGACACTCAGGAAGGATCCACGGGCTCTTGGTCCAGCGAAGAATATAAAACAACGAGTCCTTGTCAAGCTCCCCTGGCTGATCCCCCTTACGATAAGCAATATCAGGGAATCGCTCAATTAAAATCTCTCCCAATACATGAGCAAATACATCTGATCGGGTTTCCGTTGGCCCTGTATGAATCTCAAATCCAGTTCCTTTCCCAGCGTTGGAATGTAACGAAATACCAACGCAATTCTCATACTCCTGATGATAGATATTAGCGAGATCTGCCCGTACATCCAGCGGCACATCCAATTCTGTTGGGGTGAGATCTATTGCTGTAATATCATTTCTCCACATTTCTTTGATCAACAAGTCCTTGATTTGACGATTAAACACCCCTTCACAGAAGATCTCAGTTGGGGAATGTTCATACATCTTATCCGGAGCTGTCACATACCCATCTCCGGTACTCCCCCCATGTCCCGCATCCAAAAGCCAAGTGTATTTCATGCCAATTTCATTATTAAAATAATCAACGCACTTATTAAACCCAAACTAATGGTGACTAACAAACCTATTGTCCATCGTAACCGATACCGGATAGCTTCCTTCCCCTCGTGCCTTCCCTCCAGATTCTCCTGAAACTGCAAAAAACCACGCATTCCTTTCTGAAGATCCGGAATGATTTTTTCATTCAGCGTTTCTACATTTTTACTCAGAATAGGAACACAAGTAGCAAGCGGCTCATTCCCATTTCCATCCATAACGACTTTTTCTATTCGTTCGACTTTAGTATGAATCTCAGCTATCTCCTTTTCTTTAAGGCAATA
>VAPC011146189.1_pt1 | contig 17254 bp, 11 predicted proteins | sample 3395121 | NCBI WGS metagenome assembly VAPC01 (sample SAMN08290434, study PRJNA428436) | hydrothermal vent metagenome | isolation source: Deep-sea hydrothermal vent chimney | place: Indian Ocean: Southwest Indian Ridge | depth 1711 m m
CGGACCCTTCAATATCCAGTTGTTTTTTTCTAAGCTCAGCCTGTTTAACAAGCAGACGGCTGACATCTCTGTCAGTCAAAGAGGTGTCAGTTTCCAACTGCGTAAGGATCTTGTGTTCCCTGTCTGACATGTTCATACGTGCTTCGGCGCGTTTCATTTCTACTGCATAATACTGTTCTTCGACAGACGATGCCTGGGTTAGTGTCCAGGCGCCGGCTGTCAGAGGTATGACGAGGACCAGCATGATATAGGCCTTTCTTTTTACAGCCTCAAAGATCTGAACAATGAAATATCCTGCAAAAGGAATAAGCACCAGTGTCAAAGGCATCCTGTAACGCCAGGACATAAGGGTGAGGATCAATGCCAGAGAGTATGTAAAAAAGAAAATGAACAGTATCTCCAGTTTTCTGTATTCAAGAAGACCCAGCAGGAGGCCGCACAACCCCAGTGTAAGCATTATTTCAATACCCGGAAAGTATGAGAGAAAAGATGACCTCTGCTTCAGATACTGATAGTTGTCATTCCCGGGTATTTCATACGAACTCAGAACCAATAATGTCTTTTTCCCGAGCAGTCTGAGAAATTCGGCGGGTTCATCCCTGACAAACTCATAAGCCCTGTTCATCCAGAAGGCTGATACCTTTGAGGCTGATAATGTATGACCCGCCTCCTCTTCAGCTATGCGCTTAGCGTCAAAGATATGTCCCTTGGGAGTATGCCTGAGGCCGTCAATATTAATAAATTTGCCTGAAGCTCCTTTATGGTTGCCTATATATAAATGAAGTCCGCTATTGCTGCCTATAAGAACGGTGTCTCCTGCTACATAGTAATTGCGTATTGTAAACGGCGCTATGACCAGTATGATGCCCAGAATAAACAGGCTAACTCTCCGCAGGCGGCTTCTCAGGTCATTCCAGGCAGGAGGGTTTTGTTCAGGCTCGCAAGGTCTTTTAATAAATAACCATCTGCACAGAAGCAGGAGGAATATACCGATCTGCCCGATTATATTAAAAACAAGGCCTGATGCCATACCCGCGTACAGCCAACGCGATGATCTTGCTTCCCGGTTCAAGCAGTTCGTCAGCATATAAAGCATAAGCGCTGTAAAAAACAGTCCGAGGCTTGCTTTGAGTCCGCTGGTGTCGAACACAATGAAAGGCCCGTAGATCGAAGCGCCAAGGCCTGCAAGCAGTGCAACCGGAGCAGACTGAAAGAACCTTAAGGTAAAGAGATAGATCAATGCGATGGTTCCAACGCCTAATATGACATTGGCAAGCCTCGCGATCCAGTAACTGTCTCCGAATAACGTGAACAATCCGCCCAGGAAGTATGCGTACAGAGGTGAAGTCCAGTACACATCTTTACCGAGAAGGATATCCCCCCCGGCCACCCGCTGCGCCATCTCATGATTGTGGACGGCGTCTGCGCCGGCGTAAGGCACGAAGAAATTCGGATATGCGGACGACTGCCAGAGATAGATCAGCCTGACTGCCAGACCCAATACGAGAATTATGCTCAGGCAGATAATGATTTTTTCCCGATGAGGGTTGTTTTCAGGATGGCCGGTTGACATCTGAGAGTATAATACAATTATTAGTCTGGAATTGTCCTCTGATGCCAGGGGGCAGATAGACAAAATATGCAATTTATTCTATTCATTGAGACAAAAAAATGCTAAAATACCCGTTAAATGAGCAAAGGCATTAAAGTAAACGTGCTGGGTGACTTCGGCCCGTTCTCAAGAATGGGCAAGAGTATCAGCTATCGTATCACTATAGGCAAGTCAGACTATCTTGTTGACTGCGGGGCGCCCCTGTTTCAGCAGATAGGCGGCCACGGACTGAAGGAGATCAACGGCCTTCTGATAACTCACGCGCATGATGATCACAAGAGATGGTTTTCCGACCTCGCTCTATTTAATATGTATGCCATGGATATTGACCATAAGGTCTTTTTCCTGACTTCAGAAGATATCCACGATGATATTATGAGTGCTTCCGGCGCCGCACTGGACAGAAGCCTGACGCATGATTCAAAAAAAGTAATTGATATATCTTATGAAGACTATGTCGATTACAGAAAAATCGGCCCTGCCGCGAAATACCGCATTACTTCCGTTGATGAAGGAAACGGGTGTACGTCCCTGTGTATAACTGATTCAGCAGGGAAAACAGTTGGCCCGGAGACCGCAAAGATCGTTATCAGCAGTAAAACGAAAAAGCCCCGCATGCTTTTTAAAGACCCTGTTAGCGGAGAATGGATAGAGCCTGAAAGCTATTATCCTTTTTCATCAGATGTGTTCTATGAAACAGACAAGAATATTTATAAGGACAGTGAGGGCTTTACTATCGAGGCTGTCAAGGCTCCGGTATGGCACGGCATTTCCGCTATAGGGATAAAATTCAGGACAAATGAGGAGACCCTTATCTTCAGCTCGGACACGGTCAATAATATTCCACTGTGGAAGGAACTTTATACGGAAAAGAGGCCTCAGAAATTAAACATGTCAAGAGAGGATTTTGAGAATGTTTCTGTTATTAACGGCGATATTAATGACTACATTGAGCGGGTATGGAGTGAGGACAGATACAAAGAAGCCGTTACTGCTTTTGACGACGCGATCGTCATCCATGATATATCCATAAGGGCGGGGGCAGTTCATACAGATTATAGGACCCTGAAGGACAGCACGATTAAGAAGGATATGTCTATATTGACCCACGGCCCTGACAAGATCACATCTGAATGGGTGCTTTGCGACACTGACAAGAACTTTATTATTAAGGGGGGTAAGTTTTTTGAAGAGGTCGGCGGCCGGCCCTATCCAATGAATGCTGATATTTTCAACAAGCAGGACGGACAGTATTTTGTCGGCTATAGAAATGAAAAAGGCGCTTACACAGTATATGAGAAAGACGGGCTTCTAAATGTTTCAATAAAAGAAGATCCGGGGCTGGGCAAGCCTCTTTATAAAGTTGATATGTATGAAGATATTTCAGGAGAATACTTCCCGAGGATAGAAGGCGGAGACGCTTTTTATTTCAAACGGAAAGACGGACAGGTGGAACTTGTCGAGATAACGGAAGCCGGGAGCCGGGGGAAGGTAGTAGAGAATCAGAGAGATAAGCTTGCAAAAGAATGACCGGAGGTTCTTATAAAGGCCTTTTTCCAGAAATTGACAGGTTCGTTTAGCGGAAAATTAACCGTTATTGTTCCCCTGTTTATAATGTTTGCCTTTGCTTTACTCGCCAAGATCAATCCTTCAGTGATAGATGAACAAGTAGAAACACTGTTTGTTGACTACAGGTTTAAAATAAGGAATTACATATCCCCTCTAAAGATTCCCAAAGACATTATTATTGTCGAGATCGATGAAAAGACCCTTGATGAATATGGCAGGTGGCCGCTGGGCAGGAAAATTCAGGCGGAACTCATAGAGAAAATATTTGCAGGCAATCCTAAAACTGTTGTAATGGATATTATTCATCCGCAGTCAGAGACCCATGAGGCAGATGCAGCGCTGGCAAATGTACTGCATAAACACAGGGATAAGCTTGTGGTCGGCCTCGAGTTTGAAGTTGACGAGGGAAAAAAGTTCACCGGCGAGATCGAGGATATTTTATATAACCATATCTTTTATAAGTATGAAAACCGGGAATATCTCAAAGATCATTCAATTGAGGCATTCAGAGTCGTTCTACCTCCTGAACCGATCGCCAGTTCAGCTGCGTTCGGACACGTAAATACCCTCAGGGACAGGGACTCCAAACTAAGATGGGAGATTCTATATGTTAAGTATGGAGATGAATATTTTCCGTCTCTGGCCCTGCAGGCTGCACGTATGGTCAACAGTATTGGGCCGGAGAGGGTGGGAATTGTACCTCTTACAGGTGTTGACATGGATGGACTCATCATACCAACGGATGAATTTGGCCGACTGCATATTAATTATTATGGCAAGGCGCGTACATTTCCTTATATATCCGCTTCTGATGTTCTTTCAAACCGCATATCCGGTGATATGTTTAACGATAAGATAGTGTTAATAGGCGGCACTGCCGCAGCGACATTTGATGCGTATGCAACGCCCTTTGCCGCCGGCATGCCCGGAGTAGAAAAGAACGCAACTGTTGTTGCAAATATAATGCAGGACAGTTTTATAATAAAGGCCCCTCGTTATGTTGATGTGCTGGTGGTAATTCTTATTGGCATGCTGGGCTTGATGATGAGCCGCAGGCAGAGGGCCCTTCAGGCATTTAATGTATACCTGTTGTTGACACTGCTTGTTATGATCGCTAACCAGTCCCTGTTTTCATTTTATGGTATCAGGGTTAATTACATATACCCTATATATACCCTGTTGTCCGAAGGAACTTTTATAATAAGCTACAGGTATTTTATTGAGGAGAAGAGCGCCCGGAATGTAAAGAGAATATTCTCCAGTTATGTGACGGAGACTGTTGTCAATGAATTGATGAGAAACCCGGACATGGCCCGGCTTGGCGGAGAGCGGCGGGAGATAACAGTCCTTTTTTCGGATATAAGAAATTTTACAACTTTCTCTGAAAAACATTCGCCTGAGGAAGTGGTCGCCATGCTTAACGAGTATCTTGCGAAGATGACAGACGTTATCTTCAGATGGAAAGGCACGCTTGATAAATTTGTCGGAGATGAGATCATGGCTTTTTGGGGAGCACCCCTTGAGCAGGACAATCACGCGGAACTGGCCCTGAGATGCGCTTTGAATATGGAGAAGGCACTTAAAGAACTTCAGGGAAAATGGGAATCTGAAGGCAAACCGGTTCTTAATGCCGGAATAGGACTTAATTCCGGAGAGGTAATTGTCGGTAACATCGGCGCGGAAGGAAAGAAAATGGACTATACGGTTATCGGCGACCACGTTAATCTTGGCGCCAGGGTGGAGGGACTGACCAAGAAATATAACGTAAGAATAATTATAACAGAGTTTACCATGCAGAAGGTCAGGGAATATGTAGAATCGGGTAAACTGTCGCACCTGTTAATAAAAGGATTGGAAAATGTTGTCGTCAAGGGAAAAGCGAAACCGGTCAGCATCTATGAAGTAAAGCCTCTGGAATCGGGTGAAAAATCAAAAATTACAGAACCGGAAAAACAAGAGATTGTGCATCATAAGGAAAAATGACGTTTTGCACAGCAGGGTATTCAGGATTCTTCGGACAGTGCGCCTTCTTTGTATAAACTGATAAATATATCAGCCACTTCAGGGTCGAACTGTGTCCCTGAATGTTTTTTAAGCTCTTCCATGGCGGTCTCTGTTGTAAGCCCTTTTCTGTAAGGCCTGTCGGTTGTCATTGCATCAAACGTATCAGCGACGGTAATAATTCTTGCGATTAAAGGTATGTCACCGTTTTTCAGATTGGCGGGGTATCCGTTTCCGTCATACCTCTCATGATGTCCCCTGATACCGGGAATAATGTTTTTGAGCTGAGGGACTTTTTGTAACAGGTCCGCGCCGTAATCAGAGTGCTTGTTCATATGCTTCAGCTCTTCAGGGTCAAGCCTGCCATTTTTATGGAGCACGTTATCCCTTACCCCTATTTTCCCTATATCATGGAATATGGCGGCGAGTTTGAGGCTTTCTATATCGTTCTCGTTAAACCCCATATGCTGTCCGATCATCACGCTGTAGTCTTTTACTCTTTGTGTGTGCCCCCCTGTATAGGGATCCCTGAGTTCAATAGTTTCAGCCAGGGCCACAGCCGTGGTATGAAATGTGTCTCTGAGATTTTCGAAAAGCCTGGCGTTCTCTATTGCGACTGCCACGTAATTCGCGAGGGAGTTGATGAGCTTCAGGTCGTCATCATCAAACTTGCCATTTTTTTTATTGATACCCTCAAGAACACCGATAATTTGGTCTTTTGATATGACAGGAGTACATATTATGTTCCTTGTAACAAAACCGCTTGCCTTATCAGCCGCTTTAAAAACGCGCGGGTCATGCTGTGCGTCGTCAATGATCAGGGATTCACCGGTTTTCGCGACATGGCTTGCGATCCCTTTGCCTTTTTCCAGTTTGACCTTTCTTAACCTGGTGCCTTTCTTACCGGTTGCAACGTCAAAAAATAGCTCCCCGGTTGACTCATCAAGAAGGAGAAGACTGGCAACTTCGACATTCAAAACCTTTGTAGTAGCCTCGATAGTTCTTTTTCTTATTTTCGTATGGTTCAACGAAGAGTTAATGAAGGAAGCGACTTCAGTTAATGCTTCAAGCTGTTGTACCTTCTGAATAAATTCATACATTTCTTATTTTTTCCTCTCTATCTTTGCTTCTGACGTGGTATATTCCGTTGAGATATTCCATTATCTCAGGTTTTTGTTCTATCATCTTATCAAGGATAGATCTGTTTAGTTCACGCACAACGAGCTCGTCTTTTGCGTAAACGGAAGCGGTCCTTTGTCTGCCCGTAAGAAACGCAACCTCGCCGAAGATGTCTCCATCTCTCAAAGTGGCAAGCTCTACGTCCCTGCCCAGGAGAAGAGTTACAACCCTGGCGGTTCCTTCTCTGATAACAAATATCGAATCTCCGGAGTCTTCTTCGCTAATGACTACTTCACCGTTAGAGTATTTTTTGAGTTCAGCACTGCCCAGTATATCCTCGATCTCAGCAGAGGAGAAAGGCCTGAAAAAAGCGTTTTCTGAAATATCAACCGGTTTTGCTACAGCAACGGGTTTAACAACCTCTTCTTCCATGCCCTGCAGTTCGCGAATGGCGTATTCGGCCTGATCCATGGCAAGCACATTGCCGGGATCAAGCCTGAGGATGATTTTGTGCACGGCCAGGGTTTTCTTAAGAAATCCCTGTTCCTTGAACAGGTATGCGGCTTTATGGTATGAGCTGACAGCCTTTTTATCTTTATTTAACCTCTGGCAGATATCCCCTTTTTTTACGTAATGGTTGGGATTTGTGGCCTCGGTTTTAATAAGTTTGTCAATATTTTTTTCGGCAGCTGATAAATTGTCAGCCTTCAGAGCCGAAAAGATCTTACCAAATACGCTTTGTCCCATTATTACACCAGTATTCAGGATTAATTATGCAGTCATTCAGTCTGTAAAAAGTATACTGATAATGCCACAAGAAATAAAGCAAAAAAGCCGTTATATCAATAAAGCCTGGAGTGGACCGGTTTTTTCAAAGACCGGTTTTTCACGGTCACATCATCAGGTTTTTCGCTGAAAATGGATATCTTTCCGAATACCCCGTCATAACCTGGCTTAATTTGTATTTGTCCGCTGCGCACTTTTGTGATCCCATCGGCAATATTCCCCGGCGCAAGTTTACGCAGATCTGAATCTGTAGATTCATGAAGTATATCAAATTCCGGTATTTCAGCTACCAGCCTTTCATACTCCCTCTTGACTTTCTGAGTGTTAACTCCCTGGTTCAATGCCTCGGCAATTATTTCAATCAGGGGCACCATACGCCTGGAAGGGATCGCATTGTCCGGCACAAAGCCGTCCGGCCGGTCAGCAAGCTCATCAACCCTGTTCATAACACCAACTGTAAGCTGTTTTTTGCATACAGGGCAGATGTTGTTTAGTTTTTTTGTTTCAGCGGCAGAGAACACAACACCACAAGCCCTGTGGCCGTCAAAGTGATATTTGCCTTCTTCAGGGAAGAACTCCACAGTATAAAGAAAACGCCCCGGGTCTTTTTTCTTTATAGCGTCAATTATTTCATGATAATCCATACCGCAGTCAAAGACATTTGCTTCTCTGCCAAGCTTTGAAGGAGAATGGGCATCTGAATTTGATATCAGTGTGATTTTATCAAGAGCTGAAAGCCTCCAGTTCATCTCAGGGTCTGAAGACAGTCCGGTCTCAACAGCGTATATGAATTCAGAGTATTCATCAAAGCATTCTTCGATTGAATCAAAGCCTGATTTACTGCCGAAAATTGAAAACCAGGGTGTCCATACGTGAGCCGGGATAAAAAGACAGTCATGTGAGACATCGAGCACTATCTTCAGCAGGTCCTTTGCAGAGGTACCAAGGATAGGCCTGCCGTCAGAGGACAGGTTTTTGCCGTGTTTAAGAAGAACCCTGTTTATAGCCTCCCCGGCTTCTATACTTGGCGCTATAATGATGTTATGGATCTTTCTTACTTTGCCCTTGCAGGTATATATACTGCTTATCTCAGCTGTTGGCACGAAAAAAACAGAAGGTTCTAAAGATGATGTATAAAGACCGTTACCCGCCGGTCTCAGGGCCGATTTTAAATTTTCCATGTGAGCCGGATGAGTGAAATCTCCTGTCCCAAGAAGATTTATTCCTTTTTTCTTTGCCCATAGGGCCATATTGGCAATGTTCATGTCTTTACTCGTGGCTCTGCTGTAAGCTGAATGGACATGAAGGTCGGCGATTATTCGCATAAATAAATCTTTTTAATCCTTTTTCTTGCTTGTTTTCTGTGGGTATCTGTATTTTTTAATGTTCCCTTCGGAAACCTAATGTAATGATTTTACTATTAATTATATTCGCTCATTATCACTCGCGATTGCATTTGATCTGTGATAATCTGTGTTTCAGATTTTTGTCTCGTATATCCTGTATTTTTTATACAGCTGTCCGTTTACCATCTCAATTACCCGCTGAACAGGGAGATTGTCTTCCAATATCCAGGAAAATTCGGTTTTTTTATAACCCAGCTTTTTGATAGCTTTCAGGCCTTCTATAAACATAAACGCGTCGACGCCGCGGCGCCTGTATTTTTCTTTTACCCCCAGCAGCAGAAGGCGGAGATTTTTTATTTTCCGGGAATACCACAGGGCTTTAAATATTCCAAGCGGGAAGAGACGTCCGTTCATTTTTTTAAGTACAAAATTGAAGTCAGGCAGGAGCATCATGAAACCCACGGGTTCGCCGTTACTCTCAGCTATAAATGTAAGCTCAGGAACTATAATAGGCTTAAGTTTTGCAGCCATATGCTCGATCTCTTCATCAGTCATTGGTATGAAACCCCAGTTTTTCTCCCATGCCGAGTTGTAAATGCTTTTGAAAATCGCCATCTCCTTATCAAAAACCTTGAGATTTATCGGCCTGACAGTTATCCCGTGTTTTCGCGTGATCTCAGCGACCCGATAGGTTTTCTCAGGCAGCCGGTCGGGGATGTCTATCATATAAGCATAAAGGTCTTTTGCTTTAACCATGCCGCATTCCTCAAACAGGTTATTATAATACTGGGAATTATAAGGCATCATAACCATGGGAGGCTGGTCAAAACCATCTATAAGGGATCCCCATTCCTCATTTGAAGAGAAACTCATCGGCCCTCTCATTTTAGTCATTCCTTTTTCCCTCAGCCACTGACCGGCATTATCAAAAAGGGCCTTTGCAACTGATGATTCATTTATACAGTCAAAAAAACCGAAACAGCCTGCCTTTTCTCCCGAGTAATTGATATGTGCCTCATTGTAAATGGCGGTTATCCTGCCAGCAGTTTCCCTTTTGATCCGGGCAATAAAGGACTTGACTTCAGCATGTTCAAAAAAAGGGTTTTTGGGAGAGAACTGATCTTTAATGTCCTGATAAAGCGGCGGGACCCATAGAGATTCTTTTGAATATAACCTGAAAGGGAAATTGAGAAATTCCCTGAATGTTTTTTTATCGTTGACGGGAACAACATCGATCAATTCAATTTATCCTTAATTAGTCCGAAAACTGATTCCGCCCTTGGGCACTTCCGGACTATTAAATGATTCCGAGCGTTTTTCCTACTTCCTCAAAAACCTTAAGCACTTTGTCTAACTGCTCATCTGTGTGGGTGGCCATGTAGCTTGTCCGGATAAGGGCTTTGCCGTTGGGTACGGCAGGGCTTACGGCTACATTTGCAAAGATTCCTTTGTCATGCAGTATCCTGGCCATTGTAAACGCCTTGCGGTCGTCGCCAACTATAAGAGGTATTATGGGCGTTGCACACAGCCCGGTGTCATACCCGAGAGAATTAAATCCGTCAAGCATCTTATTTGTGTTGTGCCACAGGCGTTCCCTGCGTTCGGGTTCGCATTCGATAATGTCAATGGCGGCGCTGACAGAGGCGACTGACGCCGGCGGAGGACTGGCGCTGAACATCAGGGATCTGGCAGCATGCTTGATATAATGGATGACGCCCTCCGATGCGGTTATGAACCCGCCTATAGAGGCCAATGACTTTGAATACGTTCCCATAATAAGGTCAACCTTGTCCTCGAGGTCGAAGTGTTCCGCGGTGCCCCGGCCAGTTCTGCCCAGGACTCCGATACCATGAGCGTCATCTACCATTATTCTTGCGTCGTATTTTTTTGCCAGAGAGACGACTCCGGGAAGGTTGACTATATCCCCTTCCATGCTGAAAACACCGTCAACAACGATCAGTTTGCCTTTTTCGCCATACTGCCGGAGCAGCCTTTCAAGGTCTTCCATATCATTATGCCTGTATTTTTTGACTTCGCTGAAAGAAAGCCTGCAACCGTCAATAATACTCGCATGGTCCATTTTATCTATGAATATTACGTCATCCTTGCCGGCAATTGCGGATATAACACCCAGGTTTGTCTGGTATCCTGTAGAGAAAATAAGTGCGTTCTCTTTTCGCATAAAACGCGCCAGTTTCTCTTCAAGTTCAACATGTATATCAAGAGTACCGTTCAGGAACCTGGAGCCCGCGCAGCCGCTCCCGTATTTGCGAAGAGCTTCCATGGCGGCCTCTTTGACCTTCGGGTCATTTGTAAGGCCGAGATAATTATTCGAACCGATCATGATCATTTTCCTGCCGTCTACAATGACCTCAGGGTCCTGAGCGCTTTGAATAATGCGGAAATACGGGTAGATATCGGCAGAAATAAGATCCTTAACAGTAGTGAACCTGGAGCATTTTTCAAATATATCTGCCCGTTTTTTTACAGCCATTTGTGAGTTCTGTACCAGTTTGCGGTCCATTCAATCCCTTTTTTTAATCCGATCTTAGGTTCAAAACAAAGGTCTCTCTTTGCCTTTGTAATATCACATACCCAGTCTTCATACATAAGCTCTTTTATTTTGTCGCTGTTTATCATTGAGCTTTTACCTGTAATTTTACTAATTTTATTGCCAAAAAAGCCAATAGTAGATAATATTTTTTTGGAAATCCTGATTTTAAGCGGTTTGGCATGAATGGCCGACGCCATCTCCGCTGTTATTTCACTGTTGGAATATATCATTCCATCTGATATGAAATAGATCTTTCCGACAGCATTATCTTCCTTTACGGCAAGTATAATAGCATTAATAAGGTCATCTATGTAAACCATAGACGTTCTGCCATTTCCCCAATGCGGCAGAAGTCCTTTTTTTATCATCTTGAACAGTAATAGAAATTCTTTATCTCTGGGGCCGTAGACGGCAGAGGCCCTCAGTACGGATACCGGAATATCGCTGCTGAACCTGAGCACAGCACGCTCTCCTCCCAATTTGCTGTTCCCGTAATCTGACACCGGATGGGGCTTATGGTCTTCAGACGGTATTCGATTGTCAATCCCGGGCCCGAAGGCTGAAAGACTGCTTAAATACACAAATCTCCTTATGTTCGGATTTTTCTTTGCTACAGCATTTATTATATTGCCGGTGCCTGTTTCATTGACCGCGTAAAACTTTTTTTTTGAACTGGTCTTCGTCAGGCCGGACAAATGGAAAATATAGTCGTATCCGCTGACGCATCTGTTCAGGAGTTCTTTATCGGAACAATCCCCCTCAATAAGATTCACATCAAGGCTTTTGATCCAGCCGGGATTTGAAGCATCTCTCGTAATACACGCGACTTCATAGCCATACCCGAGGAGCTTTTCCACAAGATGACTTCCAATAAAACCGGTTGCTCCTGTCACAAGCGCTTTCATGTGACTCCTGCTGAAACACATGAATTTCTGGCTGTACTTTTAATGATCAGATCGCGTTGAGTATGGATTTTTTTTGAATATTTTCGAATGTTTCCGATCATGTGGGAATCAGTACTGACAAATTCATTATGTTTAGTATTTATGATTCAGGATATTGTGTTCTCTAATTTATTTTATAATTTTTGATCTTTGTAAGGAGAGTTTTGTAACTGACTTTTAGAATATCCGCGGCTCTGCTTTTGTTGCCGCCGGTATTGGCAAGGGCACTTTTTATCCTTCGCGACTCTGCCGCCTTGAGCGCCGCTTTTGCGGTCTCATCGAGAGTACCGTTCATAGGGATGTCACTGGCTGAATGGTCTGAAATACCGATCGGGCTGATCCTGAGGTGCTCTTTGGCTATCGTATCCGGTCCGCAAAGTATCAGTGCCCTTTCAATAACATTTTCAAGTTCCCTGACATTTCCTTTCCATGAGTAATTTTTAAGTGTTTCAAGCGCATCTTCTGCAATATTTTTCTGAGACGTGTTCATCTCAGCAGAATATTTTGCTATAAAATGTTCAGTAAGGGCGGGGATATCCTCTTTCCGGTCCCTCAGCGGCGGGATCGTAACAGGGAAGACACTTAATCTGTAATAAAGGTCTTCGCGGAAAGTCCCGTCGGTCACTCCGGCTTCCAGGTCTTTATTGCTTGCCGCAATTATCCTCACGTCTACCTTGATAGTACCAATGCCTCCAACTCTTTCAATCTCACCCTCCTGGATGCTTCTTAGTACCTTTGATTGAAGAGATATATCCATCTCTCCGATCTCGTCCAGGAATACCGTACCTTTGGTGGCAAGTTCAAATTTGCCGAGTTTTCTGTCTTCCGCGCCGGTAAACGCTCCTTTTTCGTAACCGAAAAGCTCGGACTCGAGAAGTTCTCTCGGAATGGCCGCGCAGTTTATGGCCACAAACGAATGATCTTTTCTGGGACTCAGAAAATGGATCGCCCGTGCAAAGACCTCTTTGCCTGTCCCGGATTCCCCGAGCAGGAGAACCGTAGTCTTTGTCGGAGCGACTTTCTGAATGTTCTCCGCGACGCTGAGCATGGGAGGGCTCTTGCCCAAAATTACAGGTGTTCCGATCTGACGAGAAAGCTCATCCTTGAGTAATATGTTTTCAGCGATCAGTTTCTGGTTTTCAAGAGACCTTTTTAAGACCACCAGCAAATGGTCGGTGTCAATCGGTTTTGTCAGGAAATCATACGCGCCAAGCCGAATTGCCGTGACAGCGGTCTCGATAGTTCCAAAAGCAGTCATCACGATCACCGGAATTAAAGGATTTTTTTCTTTAGATGCCTTTAGTACTTCAAGGCCGCCTTTTTTGGGAAGCTTAAGGTCGGTAAGAACAGCGTCAACCCTGCTGTCTCTTGTCCTTTTGATCCCTTCAGCCCCGTCTTTTGCAATGATCACTTCATAACCCTCAAGCGAAAGGGTCTCCTTGAGCATCTTTGCCATGGAGTCTTTGTCTTCTACAATCAGGATAGTTTCCATTTATCTTCCCGCTTCATTTATGAAAAAAGTTGACGCATTTGAACAAGACATGGAATGCTGGTGAAACAGTTCTATCCGACACCTTTTAAAAATAAACGCTGAAGAATTGACCAATAATACTGAACATAAAAAGCTAAAACAAAATATTAATAATTTGTCGATTATAGCAAACGACTTAGTGAGTGTAAGCGAATGAATATAATAATATAAACTCATTGCGTTTCTGCTCCTTCTTTGGATCAGCCAATGTTGTGACAGTTTTTCATGGCTTGTTATGAAATTATCATCTAATAATTTATATTATTTCAGTTTTTCTTTTAATATCTCATTCAATATTTTCGGATTTGCCTTGCCTTTTGTAACCTTCATTGCCTGTCCGACAAAAAAGCCCAGGAGTTTCTCCTCACCTGCCTTATATCTTTCAACTTCCCCTGGATTTTTTTCAAGTATATCATTTATTGCTGTTTCGATTTCTGATCTGTCGCTTATTTGCACAAGGCCCTTTTCCTTAACTATGCTTTCAGCGTCTTTCCCGGTCTTATACATGGCCTCAAAGACGGTTTTCGCTATTTTGCCGCTTATTGTGCCGGAATCAATAAGCTCCAGCATGCCCGTAATATGATGAGGTTTAAGAGGTGAATTTTCGATCTGTATGCCATCTTCATTGAGAAGCCTGATAAGGTCCCCCATCATCCAGTTGATGACACTCTTAGGATTGCCTCCAAGCTTTACAGCCTCTTCGAACCACTCTGCCGCAGACCTCTCTGAAGTCAGCTGAACGGCATCGTACCCGGGAAGGCCGTACTGGTTAATAAACCGCTCTTTCTTTGTATCGGGCAGTTCAGTCATGGCGGATTTGATATGTTGCTTCCACGAGCTGTCAACCTTAACAGGTACGAGGTCGGGCTCAGGGAAGTATCTGTAATCATGCGCTTCTTCTTTTGAACGCATTGATTCAGTAACCCCTTTATCTGAATCCCAGAGCCTTGTTTCCTGCACTATTCTGCCGGATTGTTGGAGCACCCTGGTCTGCCGCTTTATTTCATAATCAAGGGCCTTTTCAATGAACCTGAAAGAATTCATGTTCTTGATCTCGGTCTTTGTTCCCAACTCTTTTGAGCCCTGCGGCCTGACAGACACATTGGCATCACATCTTAAAGACCCCTGTTCCATATTGCCGTCGCATACGTCAATATAACGCACAATAGTCCTCAGTTTTTTTACGAATGCAACAGCCTGCCCGGGACTGGTTATCTCGGGTTCGGATACTATCTCCATAAGGGGTACACCGGCCCTGTTCAGATCGACCGAGCTCCCGTTTGACGGGCCGTCGTGAATATTCTTGCCGGCGTCTTCCTCTAGATGGATCCTTGTCAGGTTGATCTTTATTGTTTTTCCATTATCTGGTATTTCAACATATCCGCCCTCGCAAAGCGGAAGTTCAAACTGGCTTATCTGATAACCCTTGGGAAGGTCGGGATAAAAATAGTGCTTTCTGGCGAAACTGCTGTAATCAGCGATATTGCAGTTCATGGCGATTCCTGTCTTTATGACATAATCTATTGCTTTTTTGTTCATGACCGGCAGTACACCGGGCATGCCGATGCAGACGGGGCAGGTCTGAGTATTCGGCGAGGCGCCGAATTTCGTTGAACACCCGCAGAATATCTTGCTGTCCGTCAAAAGCTGAGCGTGGACCTCAAGGCCTATAACTGCTTCGTATTGCATCCATGAACTCCTTTTATAAAACCGTTAATAGTGAAAAGTGAATAGTTAATGGTAACACCTAACTGATACCTGTTGACAAAAAAGGCTGGCGAATAATTGCCATACGACACCTTTTAAAATATAAGTTTTAGATCTAAGCACTGCCATAAAATAAAAAGGGAAAACAAATATCGAATAATCCCGTCGATTATGGCAAATGACGCAGTGAGTTTAAGCGAATGAATATAATTAATATAAACTCATTACATTTCTGCTCCTTCTTAGGAGTAACTAATTTAGAGACAGTCTTTTTTGTCAATATTAACCCCTTCACGACTAAACTAAACAATGTAAAATTAACAATTAAAAATTATCAATTCTCAACTCTTAACTTCCTAACCTCTCATCTTCTTAACTTCTAATTTACAATTTCGGTTTTTTCTTATGCCATTCTGTTGCCTGCTCGTATGCATAAGCAATTTTAAATATGGATTCTTCGTCAAAGTGTCTGCCGATCATCTGCAAACCAACAGGGAGGTTTCCGGATGTAATACCGCACGGGACCGACATTGCCGGCACACCCGCAAGGTTTGCGGATATCGTAAAGATATCAGTAAGATACATCTTCAGAGGGTCCTCTGTTTTCTCACCAAGCTTGAACGCGGGCGCGGGAGATGTCGGCGTGACTATTACATCAACTTTTTCAAATGCCTTTTCAAAATCCTGTTTCAACAATGTCCTGACCTGCTGGCCTTTTTTATAATAAGCATCGTAGTAACCGGAAGAGAGAGCGTATGTTCCCAGCATTATCCTTCTTTTTACCTCCGCGCCGAATCCCTGCGCCCGGGTGCTCATATACATATCCAGAAGGTCTTTTCCTTCCGCACGCAGCCCGTATTTTACTCCGTCATACCTTGACAGGTTGGAGGAGGCTTCAGATGTGGCAAGTATATAGTATGTCGCTATCGCGTAGTCTGTATGAGGCAGTGAGATCTCAATCGGTACGGCACCGAGCGACTCAAGTGTTTTCAGCGCCTCCCTGACGGAAGCTTCTACGTCTTTGTCCATACCGTCAATGAAATACTCTTTCGGGATTCCTATTTTCATTCCCTTTATTTCCCGGCCCAGCACTGATGTGAAATCAGGCACGTCAACAGGCGCTGATGTTGAATCGTACGGGTCATTGCCCGAGATTATTCCGGTCAGGATCGCTGAATCCCTGACATTCTTGGTAACCGGCCCTATCTGGTCCAGTGATGAGGCAAAGGCTACAAGTCCGTAACGTGAGACCCTTCCATAGGTCGGTTTGAATCCGACTACACCGCAAAAAGCTGCGGGCAGACGTATCGACCCGCCGGTGTCAGAGCCGATTGCCGCTATACATTCATCTGCGGCAACTGCCGCGGTTGAGCCTCCGCTGGAGCCCCCCGGGGCCCTTGAGATGTCCCAGGGATTTTTTGTGGGCCCGAAGGCTGAATTTTCAGTTGATGATCCCATTGCGAATTCATCAAGGTTGGTTTTGCCGATAAGGGTATATCCCTGTGTATTAAATTTTTTTGTGACAGTGCTCTCGTAGGGAGGAATAAAGTGTTCAAGCATCTTTGAAGAACAGGTTGTTCTAATGCCCTCGGTACACATATTGTCTTTTATTGCCATTGGTATTCCGAGAAGTGTTTCTTTACTTTCTTTTAACCGGTTTTCAGCTTCTCTTGCCTGCTGAAGGGCATGGTCTCTGGTAAGGGTGACAAATGCCTTTATGTCCTCTTCTACGGCATCTATGCGCTTGAATATCGCGTTAGCAAGCTCTACAGGGCTGATCTCGCCGCTGTCAATTGCCGCGCGCGCTTCACTAATGGTTAATTTATGCAGGCCCAATTTTTCTCCAATTTAGCTCATGGTTCGACAGGCTCACCATTAGTTTATAGCTCGTAGTTTGAAGTTCGTAGTCAGTAGTTATCTTTTTTCAGAGTACTCAGTGCCCTCAGTGCCTGCCCGCCAGTCTGTGCTTGCCTGCCAGTTTGTTTGGCATGGTGGCGGGGTTGATAGCCACGCCAGAGGCGGACAAGTTCATAGTTGAGTCGTGACATTTGGTATTCACTTCGTAAATACCAATGTAAGGAGTCA
>VAPC010939491.1_pt1 | contig 17214 bp, 15 predicted proteins | sample 3395121 | NCBI WGS metagenome assembly VAPC01 (sample SAMN08290434, study PRJNA428436) | hydrothermal vent metagenome | isolation source: Deep-sea hydrothermal vent chimney | place: Indian Ocean: Southwest Indian Ridge | depth 1711 m m
GGTTTCTTAAGATGTGCTCATCCTATGGAGTTAATTCTTTCGCGTTTGACTCTTCCGATGAAGTTGACAAACTAGCCGGATATATACCGGGGTGCAATGTCTATGTGAGAATATCAGTGCCGAATGAAGGCAGTGAATGGCCGTTAAGCAGAAAGTTCGGCGTTGATCTGGACGCGGCTTGTGCGCTTCTTTCGTATGCGGCGGAAAAAAAGCTTAATCCTGCAGGTATAACCTTTCATGTTGGTTCACAATGCACGAATATCTACAGCTGGAATACCGCGCTGGACAAGGCAAAGGCCCTTTGGGAACTGGCGGGCAGAAAAGGGATCAAACTTAAAATGCTCAATGTAGGCGGAGGGTATCCGATCAATTACACAAAAAATGTTATTAAGGTTGATGCGATCGAAAGAAACGTTAACTCACTAATATCTGAAAAGTTCCCGAAAGGCACGGAAATTTTCATAGAACCGGGCAGAGCGGTTGTTGGCGATGCAGGCATATTTGTAACAAAAGTAATCGGGAAAGCCAGGAGGGCTGATGAAAACTGGCTTTATATAGATGTCGGTGTTTTTAACGGACTTATGGAAAGTGTAGGCGGTATTAAATACAGCTACATAGTCGAAAGCTCAAAAAAAACGAAAAAAAACATTAAATGGACCATAGCCGGCCCGAGTTGTGACAGCTTTGATATAATTGACAGGGGTCTCAGTATTCCTGAGCCTGATGTAGGCAGCATTGTCCTTATACCGTCAAGCGGGGCATATACCACCTGTTATGCATCAGAATTCAACGGTTTTTCAATACCTAAAACAATATTAATTTAAAGGAGAAAACGAGATGCCCAGAAAATTTACAGAAATTGCTCCCTTTGTTCCTGTTGAATACCGCTATGAAGTAGACAAAGTCCTTTATAAAGGGGAAAGCAGTTTTCAAAAGATAATGGTATTTGAGAATCCATATTTCGGAAAAATGCTCATACTTGACGGTATCGTTCAGCTTACGGAAAGGGATGAGTTTTTTTATCATGAAATGCTTGCTCATGTAGTACTGCACGCCCATCCGAATCCAAGAAAGGTCATTGTTGTAGGCGGCGGAGACGGCGGTACCGTGAGAGAGGTCTTAAAGCATAAAACCGTTGAAAAGGTGTTCTTCATTGAGATCGATAAACAGGTTATTGATATTTCAAAAAAGTATTTCCCGTCAATATCCTCCGGCATTGACGATCCTCGTGTCGAGATAAAACATATGGACGGTGCTGAGTTCGTAAAAAAATGTTCGAAAGACATTGACGCCGTCATTGTAGACTCAACAGACCCTATTGGATTCGCCCGCAGCCTTTTTACCAAAAAGTTTTTTTCATCAATAAAGAACTGCCTTAACAGTAACGGCTTTTTTGTGACACATTCCGAATCTCTTCTGCTTCACAAGGAAATGGTCATCGAGACACAGGAAACATTAAAAAGCGTTTTCCCCAAAGCCGATGTGTATACCGCGCCGATTGCAACATATCCCGGCAACTGGTGGGCGTTCTGCGTCGGCTCAATGAAACTCGATCCGCGAAAGATCAGGCGCAAACCATCCGTAAAGACCAAATACTATAGTGAAGAAATTCATCACCATGCGTTTGTACCAAAAAAAATGTACAAAAAGCTTATGCAAAGAAAACTTGAGTGGTGAAACAGCCGAGAATCGTGAATTGTGAATTGTTAACTACATGTTTTGCAACCAGTGAACTACTTTAGCACCCGGCGCGAGTTTTTTTATTTTATATTCTTAGGCCATTCTCGATTCTCCATTCTCTATTCACGGTTTTTAAATCTGAAATTCCATAAGATCTTCAGCCAGGATTATTTCTCCGTTATAGACAGCACGGCACTCTTCTATTCTGACGGCATCAGGCACAGGCAATGTATGGATATGCGACAATATCAGTCTCCTGACTCCAGCCTCTTTTGCAACAAGTCCGCATTCCCGCGGCGTCATATGACCTTTAGCCTTCATGGATTCAGGGAATGAACAGTCTGCAATCATTATATCGCAATCTTTTGAGAGTTTAACCAGGCCGGCGTCAAAATCAGCATCGCCGGTTATAACGACGGATTTGTCTCCTGTCTGAAACCTGAAGGCAAGGCTGTTTTCGGAATGGACAGTGCGGGCCGAAATAATTTTCAACGGGGGATAATCAAGACCATCATTAATCTCAACTACTCTAACAAACCGGCTTGCCGCCGGCAAAACTGATTCTATGTAATTCAGGTAGAACGATTTCAACCCGACAGGACCGGCTATCAGCAGCTCTTTTTCTCTTGTAAATAACGGGGTCGCAAGCAGGGCATGAATGAGCGGGACAAGCCCTGCTATATGATCAGGATGCGTATGAGTAATAAAAACAGCATCAACGTCCTTATAGCTTTTCCCCGCTTTTTGAAGCTGAAGCATAGCCCCGCTTCCGCAGTCGATCAATATCTGCCTGCTCGCCTCGATTCCAGTCTCGCCTTCGGCTCGCCGAGGCGGACGGCGAAGCGGGTCGTCAGCTTCAAAAAAATACGCAGGCGCGCTTCTCTTCAGAGACGGTACGCAAGTTCCGCTGCCAAGTATTACAAGCTTCATGATTCAGAAAAGCATATCCAGATTGCCCTGGCAATCCCGTGTTAGAGCATATTTTAAGCACATAACCAAATCCTTACAGAAATTCTGATACAAACATGTTCTCTCTCTTCTCTCTTCCTATTGTCGTTTCAGCGCCGTGACCTGAATATACGACCGTATCCTCCGGCAGTGACAGAAGGCGTCTGAAAGACTCCTTGAGCTGGCTGATGCTGCCCCCGTGGAAATCCGTCCTTCCGACTGAGCCCTGAAACAGGGTATCGCCTGAAATCACAATCCCTTCTCCAACAAGGCATATCCCTCCCGGACTATGCCCCGGGGTATGCATGATCTTAAATGCCAGTCCGCCGATTGTGAGGTCGTCCCCTTCGTCCAGAAACCCGCCGGGAGGGGGCATATCATCCAGACTAAACCCCCAGAGGGCCGCCTGGTCCTTGACCTTAACGTACAGCTCCATATCTCTCTCGTTGATCAGTATTTTCGCACCGGTTGCCTTTTGAATATCTCCGATAACCCCAACATGGTCGAAGTGGGCATGTGTACAGACAATAGTGTTTACTTTGAAATTATTTTCTTTAATGACATCCATTATTCGATCAGGTTCATCCCCCGGATCGATAACCATGGCTTCAGACGTATTTTCATCCGCGACTATATAACAATTCTCTTCAAGCTGACCTACTACAAGTTTCTTTATGACCATTGCTATCTCCCGTTACGAATCAGATTTTCGCCATTTCAGTTTTATCAAATACGAAAGCTCTTCACTTTTCATAAAATGCATCATTAATAAATATACTGCAACACATAAGACAATTGTACTAACAAGAATTCCAGCCTTTTCAGGTAACTCTCCGGATTCCATCCATGCGAATCTATTAACAACATAAAAGCCGACAAAACCCATGACCGCTGAAGCAAAAGACGTCCGGATAAATGATCTTACAATGCTCCTGCCATTAACTCTTTTAAGTTTCTTTCTTAACAGTATAAAAAGCACCAAAAAATTAAATGCAGCTGATATGGCAAGGGCAAATGCAAGTCCTCCATGCTTCAACGGTCCAAACAACAGCGCGCAGAATAAAGTGTTTATCAAGACTGAAAGCAGGGCTATCTTTAACGGCGTTCTCGTATCCTGCAGAGCATAAAATGTCGTTCTGACGGTTCTGAAACCTGCAAATGCCCAGAGCCCCGTCGAATAAAAAATCAGAGCATATACTGTACCGCGAGTGGCGTTGTAATCGAATCCGCCCCTCTGGAAAAGAACATTTACAATTGGCTCTGAGAGCGCTATAAGTCCTGCCATTGCCGGAAGAGTAAGAAAGAAAACAAGTCTCATGGAAAAAGAAAATGTATCCCTTACGGCATCTATGTCATTTACAACGGCCTGCCTGGACAAGGATGGCAGCATTGCCGTAGACACAGCGATTATGAATATCCCTACAGGTATATTCAGCAACCTGTATCCAAGATACAGATAAGTTACACTTCCCTCCTGCAGATATGAGGCAAATATGGTACTGATCAAAACATTGATCTGCACAACACCCATTGCCGCAACAACAGGGACCACAAGGACAAGAATCTTTCTAAAACCTTTATGAGCAAATGAAAAAACCGGTTTTACATTGTATCCCCGCTTTATTAGAGCCAACAGCTGCGTACCATACTGAAGAGCTCCGCCTATTGTTACCCCGAGACCGACGGCAAGAATTGGGACAGCAAACCCGGGAGCTATAAAAATAATTGATGCGATAATGGCAAGATTAAAAGAAGCCGGCGCAATTGCAGGGATAAAAAATGATCTTAGTGAATTCAGAATACCCATTGCTAATGCGGCAAGGCTTATAAACAGAAGAAATGGGAACATTATACGTGTCAGCTTAACGGTCAAGGAGAACTTTTCAGGATCCGGTTTAAAACCAGGGGCAAACACTGCAGCTATATAGGGAGCAAAAATAATACCGGCTAAACAAACTATTATTAAAACAGAAAGCAGGAATGCAAATACAATCCCTGCAAGTTTTTTCGCTTCTTCCTTACCCTCTTTTGTCAGATATTCAGTAAAAACAGGGACAAAACCGGCTGAAACAGAGCCCTCCGCGAAAAATTCCCTGAGAAGATTTGGAATTCGAAAAGCTACAAAAAAAGCATCCGTAATACCAGTCGCTCCAAAAGCCCACGTAATTACTATTTCTCTGATCAGACCCGTTACGCGGCTTACTATTGTACCGGCAGAGGTCTTTCCGGCCGCTTTTGCTATGTTACGCTTTTCATCCATCTTAGTTCCAATAATAGCTCATGGTTCGACAGGCTCACCATTAGTTCATGGCTCATAGTTCATGGTTCGACAGGCTCACCATCGTGAATGGTTTAAGCTTCAAACCTCCATCCTCAAGCCTCTTGCCTCATAGTTGATAGTTTACAACAAAGCTTGACTTTCAGGCCCGGTTAATGTTAAAAAATATGGCATTTTGATCAATTGTTATTTGAAGAGGAGAGTATAAATTGCCTGCAAAATCTGCACCAAACAAAAGTGAATCCGCAAAGAAAAGGGTTCGTCAAACAAAAAAAATAACATTAAAAAACCGTGCCGTAAAGAGTCTGATAAAAACACTTACAAAACAGGTTGAATCAGATGTAATCAAGAAAGACTCCGAAGCTGCCAAAACATCTTTAAACAAAGTTACTAAAATTATTGATAAAGCCAGAACCAAAGGCATAATTCACAAAAATACAGCCGCAAGACAAGTATCTCAGTTAACAAGGCGGGTCAATTCCCTTGCCCAATCTGGAGCAGCTTAATAAGTAAAATATCCAGCACCAGTTCAGGCCTTCCTGACGACTTTATCCCCAAGTCAGCTTCATGCAGCACTCTGAAGATATTATAAAAGTCTTCTTTTGTAAAAGATGGAACATATCTCAAAAGGGTTCTATACGTCGAACTTCTCATTTTGAGCGGCCTTTTCCCCTTATTCTCCCATAAAGAGTAAAATTGCCTGTAGTGCCAATTCAGCGGACCAAGAACGGCAGTAGCATCGAAAGATTTACCTTCAAAAAGTCTCTTTAATATCCTGAACGCTTCTGTCTTTTTCCCGGCTGTTAAGGCGTCTATCAGGTTAAAAGACGTATATTCCCTTGATATGCCGGTTGATCCGGCAATATCATCAACACTTATTTTTTTCAGGCCTGAATGTTTCAGCTTTTCGATCTCGGATGCCAATAGTCCGATATCCGGGCCGATCAGCTCAATCAGGTGATCAGCAGCACCCGCGGCAAACTGAACCCCTTCAGTTTGAGCCTTTTTCCTCAGCCATACGGGTATATCACTTTCTCTGATCTTGAATGTAAACACAGACCACTTTGCCTTTAAACCGGCTTTAGGCTCTTTCTGAGAAAGAATGATCATGCACGTAGTTTCACATGGCTGCTCAAAATACGAGGTTAGTGCCTTGATCTGCGCAGCGGAAAACTGATGAAAATCCTTTAATACAACCACGCGTCTGGGCGCCATAAACGGCAGAGTGCTTGAGGCATCCATAATCTCCCGTGCTGAAGAAGAAGGATAGAACACATCGAGATTAAAATCTTTTTCCTGCGGTGATAAAGCCGTCTCCAACGATCTGGACAATGCTTCATCCAGAAAGTAGTTTTCCCTGCTGGCAAGATAATACAGGGGCTTAGGCAGTTTCCTGTCCAGCTCCCTGTCGAACCTGTCATTCAGCATATCTTAATATGATCTTACTGATTATCTCCCTTGCTATCTCACTGCTGGCCTTTTCTATCGCCTTCTGTTTTTCAATGACACTTTCACTGACAGTCCCGGCTGCATGATATGTAATTCTCACCGGCAACTGCATAGATTTAAACTCAATTACCCCGCCGCCTTCTTCAATCCTGGCATCATATATCATGGTAATGACCTGTTCCTGCACTTTATCATCAACAGAAGCGATCGCACTAAGCTCAAATCTGTTTATGCTCACATCCAGAACAGCTCCTTTGCCGTCGGTCATCAACCTGATTCCCTGAGCAAGAAATTCTTTAGAGAGCGCATTATGCAGATAATCTTCAAGCTTAGGTTCATAAGTCCTGTTCACTACCGGTTTGATGGTTACAGAATTGAAGGGCAAAGGCCTCGAGCCGACCATTTGATACCCGCAGGAAGAAATAAACAGGGAACAGGAAATAAAAAGCAGGAGACAAGAACCAGAGCATACCCAATTTCTTATGTTGTATTCCCTATTTCTCATTTCTTACTTCCCCCAGCCCTCGCGTCTAATTTTGCTAACAAAATTGCGAGGGTCACTTCTTAACTTCTGTCGTTAATTTCCCACTTCTCATATAACGATATTAACAAGCTTTCCCTTGACAACTATAACTTTTCTGACCGCTTTACTTCCAATTTGTCCGGTTATCTTCGGGTCCTTCAGTGCAATCTCCCTGATAGCATCATCATCCGTTCCATCAGGAATCATTGCTTTACTTCTTAGCTTTCCATTTATCTGTATAACAAGCTCAATCTCGTCTTCTTTAGTCAGGCCTTCGTTCCACTCCGGCCATTTTTCATTAAGTATAGTCCCGTTTCCGCCAAGCTCCTGCCGCAATTCTTCAGAGATGTGCGGCGCAAAAGGAGCAAGAAGCAGTACTCCTGTCATAAGACAGAATCTCAACACTTTAATGTCATCCTCATTTGACTGAGCAAAAGCTGTGGCCTCATTCATGAGTTCCATCAGCGCCGCGATTGCCGTATTAAAATGATAGTTTCTCTCAATGTCATTAGTGACCCTTTTTATGGTCTTGTGAGTCTTTCTGAGCAAACGAAGCGAGCCGTCTGAAATACGCTCAGGGTCCGGCATATCCGCCTTTTCGCCGGAACTCAACTCTTTATGATTCTTAAATACGATCGCCCAGAACCTGTTCAAAAACCTGCTCGCGCCTTCAACACCCTTGTCAGACCACTCAAGGTCTTTTTCCGGCGGGGCGGCAAACAGGCAGAAAAGCCTCACAGTATCCGCTCCGTACTTCTCGACCAGGTAATCAGGGTCAACAACATTTCCTTTTGACTTTGACATTTTAGCCCCGTCCTTGATAACCATCCCCTGAGTAAGAAGATTTTCAAAAGGCTCTCTGATATTCAGAATACTGATATCTCTCAATACCTTTGTGAAAAATCTCGAATAAAGAAGGTGCATAACAGCATGTTCGACGCCGCCGATGTACTGATCCACTTTCATCCAGTACTTAACCGCTTCAGGATCTATTGCCGAATCATTTTTCAGAGGAGAACAATATCTGAAAAAATACCATGAAGAGTCTACAAACGTATCCATAGTGTCTGTTTCCCTCCTGGCTTCTCCGCCGCACGAAGGGCATACGGTATCGGTAAACTCCTTTAATTCCTGAAGAGGCGAAGATCCCCTGCCCGTAACAACAACGTCCTGCGGCAGAATAACAGGGAGTTCATCCTCAGGTACCGGCCGCGCACCGCATTTCTTACAGTAAACGATGGGAATCGGTGTTCCCCAATACCTCTGCCGGGATATTCCCCAGTCTCTTAATTTATAATTTACAATTCTTCCGCCCAGGCCGTTAGCCTCAAGATGATCAGATATCTTATCCCTCGCCTCACTGCTCGACAGACCGGTAAACTGGTCCGAATCCTTAAGGATACCGTCCTCTTCATTCGCCTCAGTTAGTTCTGCTTGTCGTAGCGAAGCGGAGATCCCGACTCTTCGGGGCCCGCCGGTTTGTTCTTGCCTGTCGGAGCTGTGCGGAGATCCCGACACTTCGGGGCCAGTTTGTTTGGCATGGTGGAGGGTGTTCTGATCTGTATCATCAGGCACAACAACAACCTTTACCGGCAGGCCATACTTTTCTGCAAATTCGAAATCCCTCTGGTCATGGGCCGGGACAGCCATAACAGCGCCTGTACCGTATTCCATAAGTACAAAGTTAGCCGCCCATACAGGCAGTCTGCCGCCTGTCAAAGGGTTTATTGCATAGCTTCCCGTAAAAACACCGTCTTTTCCTCCCGGATCTTCAGAAAGTTCATTAATCCTTTTCATTATTTCATCGTCTTTTACAAGCCGTTTAATTAAAGGATGTTTTTTGGCAAGGCTCATAAATGACGCACCGTAAAGAGTGTCCTGCCTCGTGGTGAATATCTTTATGCTCTCATCCGAGTTCTCAATTTTGAAATCAATCTCAGCTCCTTCACTTCTGCCTATCCAGTTGCGCTGCATTGTTACTACTCTTTCAGGCCATCCGGACAGGTTGTCGCAGTCCTCAAGCAATTCGTCGGCATACTCGGTTATCTTAAAGAACCATTGCTCAAGTTCCTTCTGATTAACATCCGAATCACACCGCCAGCACATTCCGTTAACAACCTGTTCATTGGCCAGTACTGTTTCACATGACGGACACCAGTTCACTGAAGATGTCTTTTTGTACGCAAGCCCTCTTTCGAACATCTTAAGGAAAAACCACTGATTCCACCTGTAATATTCCGGCCTGCACGTCGTTACCTCACGGTCCCAGTCATAACTGCAGCCTATTTTCTTTATCTGCCCTTTCATGTGGCTGATATTTTTAAATGTCCATTCTGCAGGGTGGATTCCGTGTTTGATGGCGGCGTTTTCCGCAGGCATGCCAAATGCATCCCAACCCATGGGATGAAGCACATTAAAGCCTTTCATCCTCTTATACCGTGAAACAACATCTCCTATCACATAATTCCTTACATGCCCTATATGTATATTGCCGGAAGGATAAGGGAACATTTCCAGGCAATAGAACTTGGTCTTTTCAGGATCTTCGCCCGCCCTGAACAGCTTTCTATCCTCCCAAAGGCCCTGCCATTTCCGCTCAATCTCCAGATGTTTATATTTTTCTTCCAATTCCCGTCTCCCGTTAAATATTGAGAATACTTTAATTTAAAAACAAATATTTTACCATAATTATCCAATTTTGAATTTATGGCAGCGACAGCCGGCAGGCGGAATTGAAGCGGTTCCGATCACTGCCGTCCATGAAACGGCACAACCTCTTTCACTATCAGCCGCCAGACAATGTCTTAACAGGCAAACCTCCTGTATTTCAAAGAAAATATCCTGTTAAATCGATTTCAGCGCATCTCTGAGACTTCTTTATGCCGCATAATTGAAATAAAAATATTTAAATAGATTTAACTCTGATGTACATGCTATACTATCACGTAATTTTTCATGTTAAGGAGGTTTTTTGTGTTAAAAAATATTCTAAAGCCGCAAACATTAAGCATAAAGCGATGTGCTGCCTTATGCTTAGCATCTATCTTTGTGGTCATGCTTCCTCTTTCTGTTCCCTTATCCGCCGAAGATGCCCCTTTAGTCAAGCTTGTGGAGATTGCCGGCAACATCAAGATTGAAGAAGCGACAATAGAAGCTAACATACAGACAAAAGCGGGAGTTCCGTTCTCTCAAAAAATGGTTCAGGACGACATTAAGGCATTATACGGACTTGGTTACTTCGATGATGTCAGGGTAGAAATCGATTCTTTTGAGGGCGGAATCATGCTCGTCTTCATACTCAAAGAAAAACCCTCAATCATAAGCATAGTTTTTGACGGAAATGACGAAATTGAAACAGATGACCTTATGAATAAAATAACGATATCACCGGGTTCAATAGCGAATATCCCGCTGATAATGGGAAATGCCGACAGGATCACTACCTATTATCAGGAAGAAGGCTACTGGCACGCACAGGTTGTCCCCATAATCAGGGAAGCATCTGATTCAACCGTTGCTGTAACTTTTCAGATCGAAGAAGGCCCTGAGGTCATAATTGATAAAATCATCATTGAGGGTAATCATTTCATTTCTGCCCGTAAGATCAAAAAGGCAATGAGAACGCGTAAGCGCTGGCTTTTCTCTTTCCTGACCGGGTCCGGCATTTACAAAAAAGAGGAAATGAAAATTGATGTGGAAAGAATCAGAGAACTGTACCACAGCAAAGGATTCATTAATGTTGTCATCACCGAGCCTGTACTGACATTGAACGATGACCAAACTGAAATAACAATCAAAGTAAACCTTTCGGAGGGCGATCAGTTTCAAGTTGGACAGATCAAGTTTGCCGGCAATAAACTATTCGAAAGTTCTGTTTTCTTCGAGCAACTTGAAACAGCCACAGGGAAAATATTTAACAGAGCGGCCTTAAGAAACGATATCGACAAAATAATTTCCATGTATACGGAAAAAGGTTACGCAACTGCTGATATCAGCCCTTTGATCAATGTTAATGAGGAGCAAAAGCTTGTTGATATCGAATTTGTTGTTTCCGAAGGCGGTATCTTCAGAATTGGACGCATCAGCGTGTCCGGCAACCAGAAAACCCGCGATAAAATAATAAGAAGGGAAGTGCGTCTCGACGAGGGACAGATATATAACAGCAGGCTCATGAAAAGAAGTTACCAGAGAATCAATAATCTGGATTATTTTGAGACTGTAGAATTAATACCTAAACCGCGCATAGAAGATCAGCTTATCGATATAGATGTGAAGGTCAAGGAGAAATTAACAGGCATGTTGACGATCGGAGGCGGGTACAGTTCTGTGGATAACATAATTCTGATGGGAGAGATAACACAGCGAAATCTTTTCGGAAAAGGGCTTCAGCTCAAACTTAAAGCGGATGTCAGCGGACTGAGGTCTAATTACAACATAACACTCATTAACCCATGGTTTATGGATAAACCCGTCCTTGCGTCAATCAATCTGTTTAATGAGACTTTCGAATATCCCGACTATGAAAAAAGAAGCATCGGGGGCACTCTGGGTTTTGGTAAAGAACTGTCAGAGTATGTCAGGGGAAGTATCTCCTATAGTTTCCAGCAGACGGATTTAACCAAGATCGGCAATAATGCCGATGTGATAATGTCTGATCAGGAAGGAAAAAGCATCACCAGCAGCCTGCACCCTTCTATCTGGAGAGACTCCAGGGATAATTATCTCGATCCTACCACCGGCTCAAAGAATTCTTTAAAAACTACTTACGCAGGTGTCTGGGGTGACAATTATTTTGTAAAGGGAGTGTTTGACTCAGCCTGGTATTTCCCGGTTATCTGGAATACTACAATTGGACTCAGAGGGCGTGCCGGTTATGTGTCAGCCTTCAATGACAAGGCACTTCCTCTGTATGAAAGGTTCTATATAGGAGGCATTGATACCGTGAGAGGACTTGATTTCGGCGACGGCGGACCCAAAACCAGCTCAGGCGTACCTTACGGAGGAAGAAAGGAATTAATATTCAACGTGGAGTACATATTCCCAATTGAAAGCACTATACGTCTCAAAGGAGTTGCTTTTTTTGATGCCGGCAGGTCATCTGACGATTTCGAAGACCTTTTGTCTCTACGGACAACCGCCGGTTTCGGAGTAAGGTGGATATCCCCGTTTGGCCCCATAAGACTTGAATGGGGATATAATCTTGACAAGAAAGAGGACGAGAGCAGCAGCAAGATAGAGTTTGCAATGGGAGGAAGCTTTTAGGCTTCCGCTGCAGAGAGCTTGAAACCGCAGATGATCGGACATATTTTTCAGTCAATAAAAGGAGGAAACATGAACAAAATCGTAATAGCGGTACTGATATTACTGCTCGGAGCTTTCAGCGCTCATGCGGCAAGTCTGAAGATCGGCACACTAAACTACCACAAAGCCCTTAATGACTCGGAAGACGGCGTAAAGGCCTCCAAAGTTCTTGAAGACATGATAGCCGCAGAGAAATCTGTTTTTCTTGAAAAAGAGAACAAAATAAAGGCGCTTGATGAAGAGCTGAAAAAACAGGCATCTATCCTTACACCCGAAAAACTGAAAGAAAAAGAAAATGAACTGAACAAACTGTACAAGGAATATCAAAGACAAGGAAAAGACTTTCAGGAAGAGCTTCAGAAAAAGGAATCTGAACTCCGTGCCTTGATCCACAAAGACATCCTGGAGATCGTAAAGGAATACGGGGAAAAAGAAGGCTATTCTTATATCTTTGAGGAAGGAACCAGCGGAATTCTATATTCACAGGATAAATTTGACATAACCGACAAGGTAATCAGGATACTCAATAAAAAATCCAAATCTAAATAATGAAACTTCAAGAGATAGCGGACATTACCGGCGGTTTCATCTCCGGCAACCCTGAAGTCAACATTACAGGCGCTGCCGGTATAAATGATGCGACCGAGGGCAGCATTACCTATCTTGCGAATATTAAACATGCGAAAAGTGCCCGGGACACGAAAGCGTCCGCCATACTCCTAAAGGAAAAAATAGATGACGTCTCCGCCAGCATGATCATTGTTGATAATCCTCAACTTGCCTTCGCATTGACGCTTGAATTATTTCATAAAAAGACATCCGAACCAGCCGGAATCAGTAAAAACGCTTTCATCGGAAACAACGTCAGTCTGGGCAAAGACGTTTCTGTTTACGCAACTGCATATATAAGTGACGGTGTTTCTATAGGCGACAGGGTTGCTCTGCATCCCTCTGTTTATGTAGGAAACAATGTTTCTATAGGCGATGACACTGAAATATATCCCAATGTTACTATTAAAGAAAACATCAAAATAGGCAGAAATGTGCTGATTCATCCCGGCACTGTTATCGGCGCAGACGGTTTCGGATATGTCCGGGACAAAGACAGACATCATAAAATACCCCAGACAGGCGGTGTAATAATAGAAGATGATGTAGAAATCGGCGCAAATGTTACAATAGACAGGGCCGCGATGGGCAACACAATAATAGGCAGAGGCACAAAGATTGATAATTTAGTAATGATAGCCCACAATGTAAAAATCGGCAAAAACTGTCTTCTGATCGCCCAGTGCGGGATAGCGGGAAGCACTGAACTGGGCGATAACGTAATTTTAGGCGGGCAGGTAGGCGTGAGGGATCATATAAAAATTGCCGACGGAGTGATGATCGGTTCCAAATCAGCTGCCGGCCGTGATCTTAAACCCGGGAATTACTCTGGAATTCCAGCCTTTGCTCACAAACGGTGGCTGAGAGCTCAAAGTATTTATTCAAAACTCCCGGAACTGCTGAAACGTTTACGAGTACTTGAAAATAAAGTATCAAAGGAGGACAACCCTGATGATGGATAATCTTGAGATATGCAAGCTGTTACCGCACAGATATCCATTTCTGTTAATTGACCGGATCACTGAACTTGAGCCGAACAAAAAAGCTGTCGGATTGAAGAATGTAACTATTAATGAGCCGTTCTTCCAGGGTCATTTTCCTGAAAATCCAATCATGCCGGGCGTTCTCATAGTAGAAGCCATGGCACAGGTCGGAGGCATACTTGCTTTCCGCTCAGGAGTAGACGGAGACACTGTTTATTTCATGAGCATTGAAAGGGCAAAGTTCAGAAAGCCGGTTATTCCCGGTGACCAGTTAAGATTGGAAATTAATGTGCTTAAGCGCCGAAGCAGCGTCTGGAAATTCTCCGGTGAGGCCTATGTCGGTGACAAGCTCGTATCAGAAGCTGAGTTCACAGCCATGGTTTCATGGAAGGAATCATAAAAATGGGAAAACCAAAAATCCATCGTTCATCATCTGTAGCTGCCGGGGTTAAACTTTCTGACGGAGTTGTAATAGGCCCGAATTGTACAGTAGGCAAGGGTGTGAAACTCGGGAAAAACACGCATCTGGTTTCACACGTTGTTATTGAAGAAACAGAGACAGGCAGGGAGTGCGTGATAAATCCTTTCACAACCATTGGAGTACCGCCCCAGGACCTTAAATACCAGGGGGAAAAGACTCAGGTTAAAATTGGCGACAGAAATATTATCCGTGAATATGTTTCTATTCACCGCGCCTCCATCGGAGGAGACGGTGTTACTGAAATAGGCGACGATAATTTCCTTATGGCTTACGTGCACATTGCTCACGATTGCAAACTGGGCAACTCTATTGCAATAGCTAACGCGGCAATGCTTGCCGGCCATGTAATGATAGAGGATTTTGCCATTATCGGGGGGTTAACAGCAATTCATCAGTATACAAGGATAGGAGCCTACTCCATGATCGGAGGCTTCAGCGGTGTCGGCCAGGACATTCCGCCCTACACAACAGCATCAGGGAGCAGAGCGAAACTCTACGGCCTTAACGTGCACGGCCTTAAAAGGCATGGGTTTAATGAGTCAACTGTCAAAGATCTCAAACAGGCCTACAAAATTCTCTTTCGAACCAGACTTACTCTCAAAGAAGCCATTGATCTTGTAAAGCGTGAGATCAAACAGTCAAAAGAGATCAAACATTTAATCAGTTTCCTCAGGCAGAACAAAAGGGGGATATGTCGTTAAGGTCGAAATCAACTCGTACCGAAACGAATGGCCGCCCTGCCCCATCCAAGAAAAATCTCGGCCTCATTTCCGGGAATGGGGATCTTCCCGGGGTCATCGCTTCTGAAGCCCAAAAAATGGGTTACAGGGTTCTGGCAATAGCCCTGCAGCCATGTGCTGACGATTCCCTCAAGGACCACGCAGATGACTTCTACAGGGCCCACGTCGGCCGGGTCGGCGAGATAGTCAGAATTCTCAAAAAAAACCACGTGTCTGAAGTTGTTATAGCCGGTAAGGTTCCAAAGAACCTTTTGTTCAGCAACAAAAAAAGTCTCATTCCGGACATTAGAGCGCTGAAAGTCCTGATGTCTCTTAAGAACTTTTCCGACGAAGCTTTGTTGAACGCTGTCAGCAATGAACTAAAAAAAGAAGGCATAAAATTACTTAAGACCACTGCTTTTACAAAAAATCTTTTGACTCCTGAAGGAAATCTGACAAAGAAAACCCCTAAGGCATACCATTGGAAGGATATAGAATTCGGCTGGAAGATAGCAAAAGAGATCGGCCGGCTGGATATCGGCCAGACCATTGTTGTTCGGGGAACTGCAGTTATGGCGGTTGAAGCCATAGAAGGAACAGACGAAGCTATTATGCGCGGGGGCGGTCTTGCCAAAGGAAAATCCGTGGTTATCAAAGTCAGCAGGCCCCGGCAGGACATGCGGCTTGATGTACCTGTGGTCGGCTTTGATACACTTGAGACAATGAAGAAGGCCAAAGCGGAGGTGCTGGCCGTCGAAGCCGGCATGAGCATTATTATTAACAGGGACAAATTTATATCTGAAGCGGACAGAGCCGGCATTGCCGTTGTAGGTATTGCCGGGGACAAAATAAAGTCTCGAAATTCTGAACGATGAACTATACAGGAATTACGTTTACTCGATAATCTGACAGCGCATATAGTGTGTGTGTTATGATTTGGATTTTTGAATGTTTCGGGCGTCTAATGCAGGGCAATCTGTCTTTTACGGGAAACTGATATACATGAAAGCAAAGAGCAGAATCGGTGTGATAGGCGTAGGCTCGATCGGAGCTCACCATGCCAGGATATTTTCGGGCATGAAAAATATTACTTTTTCAGGTGTTGTTGACATTGACATCAAAAAAGCCCGGAAGACCGCGGCAAAATATAATTGCAAAGCATACGACAAATATGCCGACATCCTTGATTCCGTTGATGCCGTCACTATAGCGGTGCCTACCTCAAACCACTTCCAAATAGCCATGGACTGCCTGAAGAATAACAAAGACATCCTTATCGAAAAACCCGTAACAACGACGGTCAGGGAAGCAGAAAAACTTATCCGGACAGCCAAAATAAATAATCTCATACTTCAGGTCGGGCATCTTGAGAGATTCAATGCCGGACTTTCTCTCATAAGCACAATGGTTAAAGAACCGCGTTTTATTGAGTCAATGCGCCTCTCTCCGTTTCAGGGCAGGGGTATCGATGTTGACGTAACCCTTGACTTAATGATACATGACATTGATATAATACTCAGCCTTGTTCAATCCGAGGTCTCTGATCTCAGGGCCACGGGCGAACGCGTATTAACTGCCAATATAGACATCGCGTACGCCTGGCTTGAGTTCAGAAACGGCTGTACGGCAGAGGTCGTCGCAAGCAGAATCGGGAAAGAAAAGGTCAGACAGCTTAAAATATTTCAGCATAATGCATATCTTAATCTGGATTATCTGACTCAGAAAGTAACATTTCACAAAAAGACCGGCGGTAAACTTAAGCAACAGGTTAAGAAACCTGTTGAAAAAGAGCCTCTTAAAGAACAACTGGTCTCGTTTGTTGAATGTATAAGAAAAAGGACTCAGCCTGTTGTTTCAGGCCTCGAAGGAAAAGAGGCGCTTAATATTGCTTTAAAAATATCGGAGCTTATAAATAATGACTGTGCGGCAAAAAAACGGCAAAAAAGAAAATCTAAATAAGCAGGATTCGCCGATCCCCATGCTTGATCTCAGGGCTCAATATGATGAGCTCAGACCTGAATTCGAAACTGTTCTGGGGGAGATCCTTGAAAGCGGCCATTTCGTACTCGGAAAGCATGTGGCAGCCCTTGAACAGGAAATAGCTGCGTATAATAACGTCAGGCACGCCATAAGCCTCGCGTCGGGCACAGACGCTCTGCATCTTAGTCTAAGGGCTCTTGGAATAAAGCCCGGTGATGAAGTAATAACCACTCCTTTCACATTCATTGCCGCGGCAGAGGCCA
>VAPC010088264.1_pt1 | contig 17205 bp, 17 predicted proteins | sample 3395121 | NCBI WGS metagenome assembly VAPC01 (sample SAMN08290434, study PRJNA428436) | hydrothermal vent metagenome | isolation source: Deep-sea hydrothermal vent chimney | place: Indian Ocean: Southwest Indian Ridge | depth 1711 m m
ATTGCAGAATGCGGAATAAAAACTCCGAAATCCAAAATTTTAAAATTATGGAAATAGACTTTAAGAAAGTAGCTATCATAGGTGTCGGCCTCATCGGGGGCTCCTTTGCACTGTCACTCAGGAAAGCAGGTTTTAAAGGAAAGATTACAGGAACAGGCAGGAACAGGGAGAATCTTGAAAGAGCCAGGAACTCGGGGATCATAGATGAGTATTTTACCGAACCGGCAGCAGGCGTTAAAAATGCCGATCTGATCCTTCTTTCCACGCCGGTCGGACAGTTCCCTAATATAGTAAAAACCATTCGCGACCATATCAAAAAAGGGGCCGTACTCACTGATGTCGGCAGCGTTAAGTCTGAAGTAATAAAAAAACTCGATCCCCTGATGCCGGAGAATGTAAGCTTCGTAGCAGGTCATCCAATAGCCGGGAAGGAATGTTCAGGTGCAGATGCAGCAACCGGTGACCTTTTCAACAAGGCACGATGCATTATTACACCTGTCCCTGATACGGACAAAAATGCGTTGAAAAATATCGTTGCTCTCTGGAATTCTTTCGGTTCAAAGACAATTATTATGACCCCTGAAGAACACGATTCAATTTTTGCCTCTGTAAGCCATCTTCCCCATGTTGTAGCTTACGTTCTTGTAAATACCATCATGGATATGCATAAGGACCAGGATATTCTTGCACAGGGCGGCCGGGGATTACGTGACATGACCAGGATAGCACTAAGCCCGTCTGAACTGTGGCGGGACATTTGCAATTATAACAAAGAGAATATGCTCAGATCTCTGGAACTCTTCTCATCTTCTATTTCCCATGTAGAACGTCTTATTAAAGAGTCCGACTGGGACAACCTGCACAAGGAGTTCCAAAAGGCAAGAAATGGAAGGCAAACTCTTGAGTCAGATTGAAATCAGGCATACAGGCCCTTTAAAAGGAGAAGTCATTCCACCTCCTGACAAGTCTATTTCCCACAGGGCTGTTATCATTTCTTCACTTTCCAGAGGCCAAAGTATCATAAGAAACTTTCTTCATGCTGAAGATCCTCTTAAAACACTTGAGGCATTCAGACAAATGGGCATTGATATTAAAGACAATGGCCATGAACTCATTGTCAATGGCAAAGGCCTGAATGGACTTTCAGCACCCAAAAACACCATAGACTGTGGAAACTCAGGCACAACAATGAGGCTTCTAAGCGGAGTGCTTGCAGGACAGCCCTTCACCTCAACACTAACCGGAGATTCATCCCTGTTAAAAAGGCCGATGCAGAGAATAATCAAACCGCTTACAAAAATGGGTGCGAAAATCACCTCCGGAGAAGACGGCTGTCCGCCACTTACAATAAGGGGGGGGGATCTCAAACCGATACAATATGATTCTCCGGTAGCCAGTGCACAGGTCAAGTCAGCAATCCTTATTGCAGGCCTCTACTGCGACGGAGAAACTTCTGTGACAGAACCAGAAAAATCAAGAGACCATACAGAAAGGATGCTTGATGCTGCAGGGATTGAGATCAGCTCTGTAGGACACAAGGTCAGTTTAAAGGGCATTGCCGAACCCGGTCCACTGGATATCACAATACCATCGGATTTTTCCTCGGCCGCTTTTTTTATTGTTGCAGGCCTGCTTGTACCCGGCTCCGAGATATTAGTAAAGAACGTCGGGATAAATCCCTCAAGATTCGGGTTGATCAATATACTCCGGGATATGATTGAAACTGATATAGAACTGCTGAATGTAAGAACAGTATCAGGCGAATCCGTTGCTGATATCCTTGTTAAGCATTCCACGCTTAAAGGAATTAATATAGAAAGCGAGCGGATTCTCAGGGCTATTGACGAGTTTCCTGTTCTTTGTGTTGCTGCAGCCGCTGCGCAGGGGGAAACAAAGATAACAGGTGCAAAGGAATTGAGAGTAAAGGAGTCGGACAGAATAGCTTCAATGGCCTGCGAACTGGAGAAAATGGGTGTTAAAACTCAGGAACTTGAAGACGGCATTATTATTAAAGGAAGAAAACCTCTTAAAGCTGCAAGAAACATACAAAGCTACGGCGACCACAGGGTCGCAATGGCCATGCTTGTAGCAGGCCTTTTAGCCGGCGGGGTCACAACTGTTCATGATACCGACTGTATCAACACCTCTTTCCCTGAATTTATGGATATGCTGGACTCACTGAAAAACTAAACTATCAGATTAATTATGAACAATGTCATAACGATAGACGGCCCTTCAGGTGCGGGAAAGAGCACCGTATCAAAACTGCTGGCAAAGAAACTTGGGTACAGGCATCTGGACACAGGGATCCTTTACAGGGCAGTTGCGTGGAAAGTCAGAGATGAGAATGTAAGCCCGGATAATGAAAGCGCACTTACCGATATTCTAAAAAGAATTGATATTGTCTTTAAGGATGACACTGTTATGGTAAACGGGACTGATGTTACATCAAAAATACGAACACCTGAAATATCTGAACTAAGCTCCAGGGTTTCAGCCAACCCTCTTGTAAGGGCCCATTTGTATGCCATACAGCGTGAAATCGGTCTGAAAGAGAAAGTGGTTATGGAGGGACGGGATATAGGCACTGCCATCTTCCCTGAAGCAGAAAACAAGTTCTACGTTGATGCCAGCCTCGAGGAAAGAAGTAAAAGAAGACACCTGGAGCTTAAAAAAAAAACGGGAGACATTGATCTTATGTCTACAATTGAGAATATGGAAAAAAGAGATAACAGGGATTCATCAAGACAGCATGCCCCTCTTAAAAAAGCTGACGACATGATATATATAGATACCAGCAGTCTTACACCGGATGAAGTTGTTGCCAATATACTGGAGGAACTGAAAAAACCTTGACACAAACTGCTAATTCACCAGGCAAAAAAACCCGTGATAATTCATTGAAGGGAAAGAAACCGTTTAGCAGTCTCATTTACCGGCTTTCTGCATTAATCGTAAGATTTATTTTTTTTGTTAACGGGGGTCTGCGTGTTGAAGGCACCGGGAATATACCATCCGAAGGGGGGGTAATTATAGCCCCAAATCACATAAGTTATCTGGACCCCCCTCTTATAGGAGCTGTGTTGCCCAGAAGGGCTACATTCCTGGCAAGAGAAGGACTTTTCGATATCCCCATTCTCAGCTGGTTTATAAAACATTATGCATTGCCTGTCGACAGGGAACAACCACATCCATCAACAATAAAAGAAGTTGTTAAAAGACTTAAAAATGGTGAAATGGTTGTAATATTTCCTGAAGGCAGGAGGAGTGAAACAGGAGAACTTCTTGAAGGCAAGCGGGGTATGGGAACTATAGCACGCCTCAGTAAAGCGAGTGTAGTTCCAGTGCTTATTGCCGGCTCCAACAAAGTTTTGCCTTTCGGTGCAAGATGGCTTAAGAGAGCCAGAGTATTAATTGTATTTGACAGCCCCGTACATTCTGTTTCAATATACGAAAAAGAAAGTCTTTCATCAGAGAAGATAACTCAACTTACCATGAAAAAAATAGGCGGATTAAAAGAGCGTTATGCAGATAATAGTCGCTAAAAGAGCCGGATTTTGTTTTGGTGTTAAGCGCGCAATAGACATTGCTTTCGATCTGGTAAAAAACAGGGAAGGCGGGGTATACAGTCTGGGACCCATTATTCACAATCCCCAGGTAATAAAGAAACTCGAAGCAAAAGGGGTAAATCCCATAGAGAATGCGCATTCTTCTATCATAAAAACACTCATTATCAGAACTCATGGAATATCTCCTGAAGTTTATAATGATATTGCCAAGTTAGACTTCAAGCTTGTGGATGCTACATGCCCTTTTGTTAAAAAAGCCCAGCAGCAGGTACAGAACCTGGAAAAAGAAGGTTATCAGGTGCTTATTCTCGGAGATAAAGACCACCCTGAGGTTCAGGCATTACTTGGATTTGCAGGAGATAATGTTGTTGTTGTAAGCAGCAATGAAACAATTCCCAAACTGAAAGGGAAAGTTGGTATAATTGTTCAAACAACCCAGCCTATTGAATCTCTTAAAAAAGTTGTCTGTCAGGTTATTGATAAAGTAAGGAAAATAAAAATATATAACAGTATTTGTGAGTCTACTATCGTGAGGCTTGAAGAAACAGAAAAACTTGCCGGGATGGTTGATATTATGATTGTTGTTGGCGGTAAAAACAGCGCTAATACAACACAGCTTGCTGTTCTTTCAAAGAATATTTGTGATAAAGTTAAGCATGTTGAGACCTCCGAAGAGCTCAAAAATGAATGGTTCAAGGGAGCTGAAAAAGCAGGGATAACAGGCGGGGCATCAACCCCTCAGTGGATCATAGATGAAGTTGTAGAAAAAATTAAAGAAATTTCTGGCAGGAGGTAATATAATATATAGTTATGGAACTACAAAAAGAAGACCTGGAAAAATTCTATGCTGATACTTTCAAGGGGGTGCAGGAAGGCTCTATTATAAAAGGAAAGGTCATACAATCCGGTCAGAACGGAATTATAGTGGATATAGGAACAAAGTGTGAGGGGCTTGTCCCGGCTTTTGAATTCTCTGCTGAGGAACTTAAGAGTTTTAAACAGGGTGATGATATAGATGTTTATGTAATAAATACAAACAATTATGATGATTTCGTAAGGCTCTCAAAAGAAAAAGCCACCATGATAAAAACATGGGATATACTGGAAAAAGCCTTGCACGATGGACTGCATGTTGAAGGTAAGATAGTTGGCAAAGTAAAAGGCGGGATGACAGTAGACATAGACGGTGTAAAAGTTTTTCTTCCCGGTTCACAGATAGACCTGAAAAATTCCAGAGATACAGACCATCTGATAGGTCAGTGCTGTTCTTTTAAGGTAATTAAGATAAACAATAAAAGATCCAATGTAATTGTATCAAGACGTATTATTCTCGAGGAAGAACGTGAAACTCAGAGGAAGCAAATACTCTCAAAACTGGAGGAAGGGGCAGAAGTAAACGGTACTATCAAGAACCTGACAGATTATGGGGCATTTATTGATCTGGGCGGAATTGACGGTCTGTTACACATATCAGATATGTCATGGGGCAGGATCAGCCATCCGGGAGAACTGTTCAGTGTAGGTAGCAGTGTCGACGTTATTGTCCTTAAGTTCGACAGAGAAAATGAAAGAGTGGCTCTGGGGTTTAAACAGAAAAAACCTGACCCATGGACAAACGCCGAAGAAAAATACCCTGTAGAGAAAAAAGTAACAGGCAAAGTTATTAATATCGTTGACTACGGTATTTTTATGGAACTTGAAGAAGGCCTGGAAGGGTTGGTGCATGTAACAGAATTCGACTGGCTGGAAAAGGTCAAAAAACCCTCTAAATATTTTTCAATAGGCGACCCTGTTGAAGCGGTTATTTTAAATATTAACAGCACAGATAAAAGAATATCACTTAGCATAAAACAGCTGAAACCAAACCCCTGGGAAATCATAAAGCAAAAATACTCGGTCGGTCAGAAAATAACCGGCGCGGTTAAGAGCTTTACTGATTTTGGTGCTTTTATAAGTCTTGAGGAAGGGATTGATTCATTGCTCCATATATCCGACATATCATGGACAACACGTGTAAACCATCCATCAGAGGTGCTTAAAAAAGGACAACACATTGAAGTGGTAATTTTAAATATAGATGTGGAAAAAGAACGGATAGCAGTTGGATTAAAAGAACTGGCCCCGGATCCCTGGATAGATGAAATCCCAAAAAAATACAAACTGGAAGAATTTATAAAAGGAAAGATCGTCAAGATAACAGAATTTGGGCTTTTTATTGAACTTGAAGACGGGGTGGAAGGCCTTATCTATACATCAGAGATCGAGAAAGATCAGGACAGGAATCTTGAGGAACTCTTTGATATAGGTTCCAAGATATCAGCAAGAATAATAAAGGTTGATACGCCCGAAAGAAAGATAGGTCTAAGCCTGAAAACGAAAGAGGATTCCTGATACATGAAAAAATTCCTGATTTTTCTCTCTATAATTATTGTTTTTATTGCTATCCTCAGTTTTATGCTGGCTCTCATGCACAAGGTGCCCCTCCGCGAGAAAGTAGCTGTCATACGCATAGAAGGAATAATACTTGACTCAAAGAAAGCTATTGAGGATTTAAAACAATATTCAAATGATGATTCTGTAAAAGCAGTAGTGATCAGGATTAACAGCCCTGGAGGGGGGGTGGCTCCCTCACAGGAAATTTATGACGAAGTAATTAAACTAAAGGCCAAAAAAAAGGTGGTCGTTTCCATGGGCTCCTTAGCAGCTTCCGGAGGTTATTATATTGCCAGTCCTGCAGACATAATAGTTGCAAACGCAGGCACGTTAACAGGTTCAATTGGAGTAATTATGGAACTTCCTAACCTTGAAGGCCTTATGGAAAAAATCGGCATAAAGACAAATACCATAAAAAGCGGTAAGCATAAAGATATAGCCTCGGCTTTCAGAACTATGACAAAGGAAGAGAGACAGATTCTTCAGGACCTCCTGGACGACGTACATGAACAGTTTATTAATGCAGTATCTGAAAGCAGAAACATGGAATATAATGTTATAAGGGAGCTTGCTGACGGACGGATATACACAGGCAAAAAAGCAAAAGAATTGGGACTTATAGATGAACTCGGAAATCTGGATTATGCAATTAAGCTGGCCGGGGAGCTAAGCGGTATTAAAGGTGAACCGTATGTTGTTACAAAGAAAGAAAGATTCAGTTTCTGGGACCTGTTAAGCGGAAATTTACCCAGAGAACTGGTACAAAACAGTTTCCCTGCAATAAGGCTTAAATATATGCTTGCGCTTTAGAAAAATAAGAAGTGCTAAATGAAAAATTATTATTTTCCATTTAGCACTTTCAACATTATAGTTAGGAGGGATTTATGACAAAGTCAGTCCTTATCGAAAAAATCGCGGAAAAGGTAAAAGGTCTTACAAAGAAACAGACAGAGGTGGTAGTTGAGACTGTTTTCGAAAGCATTAAAGATGCCCTTGCTAAAGGCGGGAAGGTCGAGATCAGAGGTTTTGGTAATTTTAAGCTCCGCAGTAGAAAAGCCAGAAAGGCCAGAAATCCAAAAACCGGTGAGTCTGTTGATGTACCCCCAAAGAAAGTCCCATACTTTAAAGTTGGCAAAGAGCTCAGGGAAATGATCAATAAGGGCGTATAAGAACTTTTCTGTACAATATTTGGCAATATTCAAAGGCAGGCCATTTTGATACAAATATATTCCTGCCTTTTCCCTCTTTTTCACAGTAACTGTTAAATCATGTTAGTTGCAACAGCAAACCCCGTTAGAAGAACTTCTCCCACGCCTTAGGCGTACAAGCTTCTAACGGATAGGCCTCCTGCTCTATGAGTCGTAAACCTGCAGGCAGGTTCACCCCGTACGGGGCTCACACGGGGCATTAAACCCCGTGTCACTATAAATGAATTAAAAAAATCATCCCCCCTGCTTTCTAACGGGGTAAATCCATAATGTCTAAACTCCATCTTAAAGACACACTTGACAGGTTTTACAGTGGATATGATTTTAAAGAAAGACTTCTACATGACCCTGTTGAGTTCCCCAGAAAATATTCATCTGCTGAGGATATAGAGATTGCGGGGTTTATTGCATCCTGTTTTGCATACGGTAAAATAAGCCTTTTTAAACCGGTTATAGAAAAAATCCTTAAACCAGGAAGTGCCCGTCCTGCCCGTTTTTTCATGAATTTCTCCCTGCAAAAGGACACAAAGTACTTTAAGAACATAAGTTACAGATTCAATAAGGAAAAAGATATTCTATGTCTTATTTACATGATAAGCCGCATCCTGAAAAAATGGGGTTCTTTTAAAGATCTTTTCTACCATTTCTACAGACAGGACCATAAAGATATAGAATATGCTCTTACAGGATTTACTGATTATTTTCTGAATATTGACACAAGCACAATCTATGGGAAAAACATTAAACCCGGCGGTTTAACCCAGCTTATACCTTCTCCCAAAAAGGGAAGTGCATGCAAGAGACTGAATCTGTTCCTCAGATGGATGGTAAGGACTAAGGATATAGACCTTGGCATCTGGAATAACATCCCTCCTTCCAAACTGATCATACCTCTGGATACACATATATCAAAGATCTCTAAATGCCTTGGTCTGACAAAAAGAACCGCTTCAGACTGGAAGACCGCAAAGGAAATAACCGAATCCCTGAAGAAACTTGATCCTCTTGATCCTCTGAAATATGATTTTGCACTGTGCCATCAAGGCATTTCAGGGCTTTGTAAGGGTAGTAAGTTCAAAAAAACATGTAAAAACTGCATACTTTATCCACGATAATACGCCCACATTATGATATTCATAATCCTCCTCTATGATATAAATCATGGAAAAATACTGCGTTTACTGTTAATATTTTAAAAATTTACCTTTCTGCTTTTATATAAGAAATGGAGGAAATTATGGAGATACTCGATTTAAAAAAACTGATCAAATTCAAGCCGGATAAAATCTCAAGGGAGATGCTTGCCGATAAACCGGAGATGCGTATCGCGCTTATGTGTCTTGAGCCGGGACAGGAATTAAAACCTCACAAAGCACCTCTTCGACTTCTAATGTATGTTGTTGAAGGCAGAGGCACTATCACTATAGGCGAAGATAAAATTGTGGCGGATGAAAAAACAGGTATACTCTGTGATCCGATGGTACCGCATGGTTTTGAAGCAGACAAGGGAGAAAAGCTGGTTATTATGGCTGTAGTAACCCCGGTTGAATAAACAGTTACAGATATTACATATATAACAGATCAAATCTCAATATTTGGATTTTTTATAGCAGTTATCTGTTTACTTTAAAATAAAATATGTTAGAATAACAATCGCACATTACTTTTGAAAAGGAGGTTCCCATGGGAAAGCCAGTTATTAATTTTGACGAATGCACAGGATGCGGCACATGTGTTGAATTATGCCCTGAGGTCTTTGAACTTAGGGATGATGAAAAAGCATATGTGATAGCAGAAGACAAGTGCGATACATGTGACTGTCAGGAAGCTGCTGATACATGTCCCTCAGAAGCAATAATAATTGAAGGATAGGAAAGCATCTACTGATTAAAAACAATACCCCGTTTGAAGACTGTATGTATATTTCCTGCGGGGTATTTTTATTGTCCGCTTAAGGGATCTACCCCGGTCTTACATTCCGCATTGAAACTACCTGCATATATTTATGCTGTAATTTGATTTTGAAATTGAATTTCATTTTCCTTGACAAAACCCCCTGCCAACCCCTAAAATATAAAACATGAGCAAACCGGCAAAGGACAGCAGGATTTCGGAAAAAAAAGAGCAGCTTAGATCATTTTTGAAAGAAAAAGGGTTTAAATCTACCAGGCAGAGAGACATTATTGCAACTGAATTTCTAAAGACCATCGGGCATATTACTCCAGAAGAGCTGTACAGAAAACTCAGAAAAAAGAATAAGGGCATTGGATTTACAACCGTATACAGAACATTAAAGCTTCTTGCAAAATCAGGGCTTGCTGCAGAACGCGTTTTTGCAGATAATCTCACAAGATATGAACCGCTCTCCCCTGAAGATCATCATGACCATCTTATTTGTATAATTTGCGGTTCAATCACAGAATTTGAAAACACTAAAATTGAAAGACTGCAGGAAAGAATAGCAAGGGAACTGGGGTTTGATACAGTAGCACATAAAATGGAACTTTACGGTCATTGCAGCAGATGTAAATCCGCCAATCCCAGCAAAACTGATCTTATAAGGACCGGGCATAATGCACCAGCATCATAAAAAAACCAAAAGCCATGAAAAGAATATCCCCAGAATAGCTCTGATAGGTAATCCCAATGTTGGTAAAAGCGCTATTTTCTCCCTTTTAACCGGGCGTTATGTAACTGTGTCCAATTATCCCGGCACAACCGTTGAAGTATCAATGGGTAACACAACCATAAGCAAAAAGAGGTTTCTGGTAATTGATACGCCAGGTGTAAATAATCTTATCCCCATGAGTGAAGATGAGAAAGTCACCAGAGATATTATTCTTGAAGAGCAAACCGACTCAGTCATACAGGTAGCAGATACAAAAAACATTAAAAGATCCCTGTCTCTTTCCCTGCAGCTTATAGAAATGGGACTGCCGGTTATACTCGACCTGAATATGAGAGATGAATCATTAAGCATGGGTATAGACATAAAAGAAGAAGCCCTTGAAAATATCCTTGGTATAGAAGTTATCTCTACAATAGCTGTTCAGAAAAAAGGTATTGATTCATTAAAGAAAGCCGCTCTGAACCCAAAGGTTTCAGACTTTAAATTTTCCTACGACCAAAATATAGAGGAACAAATTTCAAAAGTTGAAGTTTTTCTGCCTGATTCAAACATGTCAAAACGTTCAATAGCACTGATGATCCTGTCCGGAGATATGACTTTGAAGAACTGGCTCCACAGAAATATATCTGAAGAAAACATAAATATAATTGAGACGTTAAGAGACGAATTATCTGAAAAATACTCGCTGCCAATCAGCTATATAATCAGTCACCAGAGACTTAAAATAGTTGATGACATAGCTCAAAAAATATTCACTAAAACTCCTGTTAAAAAACCCAGGGTTTCAACCTTTTTCGATTCAATTACAACCCACCCTGTATGGGGATTCCCTTTTCTGTTTCTTGTGCTTTTTTTTCTGTATGAATTTGTAGGGGTCTTTGGCGCCGGTATACTTGTAGACTTTATAGAAGAGGTTGTTTTTGGAGAATATTTAAATCCTCTTTCAGAAAATATAATCACATCATTCATACCTGTTAAATTTATACAGGAGCTTTTAATAGGGCCTTACGGGATCATAACAATGGCCCTGACCTACGCAATTGCCATAATTCTGCCAATAACTGCAACTTTTTTTATAGCGTTTGCAATCATGGAGGATTCCGGTTATCTTCCACGTCTTGCTGCAATGTTAAACAAAGTTTTCCGGGCTATTGGTCTGAATGGCAAAGCTGTCCTGCCGATGGTTCTGGGTCTTGGCTGTGACACTATGGCAACTCTCACAGCCAGAATTCTTGACACCCGGAAAGAAAGAATAATTGTAACCCTGCTCCTCGCCCTTGGTGTTCCTTGTTCAGCACAGCTTGGGGTAATACTCGGCATGTTCGGGAAACAGCCGATAGAGGCCTTTCTCATATGGATTGCAACAGTTGCCGGCGTTATGGCACTTGTAGGTTATATCTCTGCAAAGATCCTGCCCGGACAGGAATCTGACTTTATACTTGAAATTCCACCTCTCAGGATGCCTCAGTTAACAAACATACTCATAAAAACAATGGGGCGCATTGAATGGTATTTAAAAGAAGCTGTTCCTTTATTCATTCTTGGAACATTAATACTCTTTACTGCAGACAAACTGAAAATCCTGCCTTTCCTTGAAAAAGCTGCTTCCCCTATAATTGTAAATTTCCTTGGCCTTCCTGCAAAGGCAACAGAATCATTTATAATCGGCTTCCTCAGAAGAGATTACGGGGCTGCAGGGCTCTTTTCCCTGCAGGAGCAGGGATTGCTTAATACAGAACAGGTTGTTGTAAGTTTAACTACAATTACTTTGTTTATCCCGTGTATTGCAAACCTGTTCGTAATAATAAAGGAAAGAGGCCTGAAGACAGGCCTAATAATAACTGCCTTTGTTTTTCCTTTTTCTTTTATTGTGGGCGGTCTGCTGAACAAACTGCTTTTGTGGACAAATTTTTTCGGCTGATCCTATGAAATCATTTATCTTCTGGTTTTTCGGTTTAAAAAGGAGTTTAAAATAGAAAAAACAAACAAAAGATCATCTGTTTTGTTATGGATTACCACTTTAGGCTATATGGGGATTATTTATCTTTTCTCGTCTCTGGAGGGCATCATCCTGCCTCCGCTCATAAAGGGTCTTGATAAAGTCCTTCATGTGATTATATATGCTGTTCTCGGTTTTCTGATCTTTCTCTCTTTTAGAAAAAGCGGGGTTAAAAGATATGTTCTTGTGTTTTCCGTTTTATTATCTTTTACATATGGCTTAACAGATGAATTCCACCAGTCTTTTGTGCCGGGCAGAATAGCTTCTTTTAGCGATATTATTTCAGATATTATTGGTGCATTTTTGGGGAGTTATACGGCAAAAACCGTTTTAGCCGGGAAGCCTGATACTTATCCTAAATTATGATATAATTTAAATCGTTTCCTTAAATAAGGGCATCACCTTTTTAAAAAAATGGTATTATAAATTCAAACTTTTTTTTTAAAATATTGCTGAAAGATAATGACATGAACAAAGAAAAAACCAGCGACGAGATAAATTTACTGGATTACCTGATAGTATTTGCAAAAAACAAAATGCTGATCATTAAGGTTACTTTGTCTTTTGCAATAATTACAGCAATTATAAGCCTTATCCTTCCGCCTGTATTCAAGGCTGAGACAGTTATAATGCCTCCGAAAGATACAAGCTCAGGAATAATATCACGAGCACTGGCCCGATTTGGAGGCGGAGCACAACTGGCACGCAGCGCACTTGGCATTAAAAATGAAAGCATGCTCTATGTAGGAATATTGAGGGGCCGGACAATTACTGACAAGATCATTTATAGGTTTGGCCTGATTAAGAAACTCAAACCAAAGTACATTGAAAATCTGAGAGAAATACTTCTCAAGAAGGTAGAAGTAGATTATGAAACCGAGTTCCGCCTTATATCAATTACGGTTAAAGACAAAGACCCGAAAATTGCTGCTGATATGGCAAATGCTTATGTTGATGAGCTTAAAAAACTTTTAAAGAGAATTGCAGTTACCGAGGCTTCCCAGCGCAGGATCTTTTTTGAAGAACAATTAAAGCAGATCACTGAAGACCTTATAAAATCCGAAGATGCCATGAAAGAGTTTCAGGAAAGGACAGGCATTTTAAATTCCGACATTCTTATGCCGGCTGTCAGAATTCCTGCTGTTGCTACAGAATTTTTAAGGAAAATGAGAGATGTGAAATATAATGAAAAACTGTTCGAGATCACAGCAGAGCAGTATGAAATGGCTAGAATGGATGAGGCACGTGATTCCGCTATAATTCAGGTTGTGGATAAAGCGGTTCCGCCTGAAAGAAGGTCATGGCCTTTAAGAAAGCTGATGGTAATTATAGCTGCTTTCATGGGCTTTTTCATCTCTCTGGTTATAATCTCTATCAAAGAATATATGGACAGGCAGACTTTGGGCAGTGCAACCACTGAAAAAATTGAAAAACTAAAAACCCTCCTGCCCTTTAAAAGAAAAAAATCGTCTTGATGAATTTTGTATTTTAAACAGCCGGCTTACTACCTGAAACAGCTTTTTACTCTCCTGGTCAGGGAATCTAGAGAATTCTTGCATAACTTTTTATTCTTTATTGTTTAAGATGGAAAATACTAAACCCAATATTCCGCCTGATCCTTTATTCAACCGCACAAAAAACCGCCTGCTCAAATACATAACAGACAAAATGGAAGACGCCCACCTTAAAGAACTCCTTAAGGGCAGTTCAATATTTATTGTTTTTAAGTTTTTCGGTCTGATAACAGCATATACATTTACTTTACTGATCACAAGGAATCTCGGTGCCGATGCAATGGGAATTTTTGCCCTTTCTTTTACTGTACTGCAAATTACTTCAGCACTAGGCAGACTAGGGCTTGATACAGCCCTTATCAGGTTTGTTGCCGAGTATTCTTCACAGGGCAGAAAAGACCTCGTAAAAGAAATTTATTTAAAAACCGTAAAAATAGTGATTCCTTTCGGTATTTTTCTCTCTGTTTTAATGTTTTTCTCATCTCCCTATTTAGCAAAATACATATTTAATAAAGAGCATCTGTCCGAATATTTCAGGATCGCTTCTTTTGCTATTTTGCCTATGGTCCTGGTATTTATAAATTCCGGGAGCCTGAGGGGTTTAAAGAAAATAAAAGAATTTTCATTTCTGCATAATGTATCTATTTATTTATTTGCAATAATTATCCTGGCATTATTTCTTTTATTAACAAAAGGGGAACATATTCCGCTAATTTCATACGTTTTAGCTGTTGCAATTGTATGTGTTTTAAGCACTATATTATGGCTTAGGAGCTCAAAACTCACGTCATTACCGGACCAGGACTCTATAAAATTAAGGGACCTGTTAAATGTTTCTATGCCAATGCTTCTGTCAGGTCTGCTGTTTTTCATCATGGCATGGACAGATACAATAATGCTCGGAATGTTCAGAACAGAAGGGGAAGTTGGAGTATATAATATTGCATTTAGAGTCGCTTCTTTGATAAGTATTACCATGTTTGCAATTAACAGTATTGCCGCACCGAAATTTGCAGAGTTTTACGGAAAAGGGGACATGAAAGGACTGGGCAGGATCGCTCAGCAGTCAACAAAGCTTATCTTCTGGACATCCTTGCCTGTCCTGCTTATTATTCTTCTCTTCCCTTCATTTATACTCGGGTTATTTGGCGAGGAGTTTAAGACAGGAATTTATGCCCTCTTATTTCTTGCTTTTGGAAAGTTCATATATGCAATAATGGGGTCTTCAGCATTCATACTTCAAATGACCGGGAGGCAGAAAGCACTTCAACATATAGTTTTAATAACCACTGCTATGAATATAGTCTTAAATGCTGTTTTAATACCAAAATACGGGATAAGGGGCGCTGCTTTTGCAAGTATGATAAGTATATTTTTCTGGAACCTGAGCGCAGTGCTATTTGTCAAATATTCACTGAATTTTTCTATTATTTACTTCCCGTTTAAAAAAATGAAGGCTTAAACCTGCTTTTCAATTAAGAAAAATGATAACAGATCAGATTAAAGATCAGGAGCGCACATTGTTAGGGTCCTTTCTAATCGTTCTTTTATACAGCTCCCTGCATCTGGGCCCAAAATTTGTTATTAGTGCAGGGATAAGAATTACCCCGACTGATATAGTCATTCTTGTTTTTTTGATAGCCCTGTTAATAATAAACCAGTTCAGATTCAGGATAAACAGACAAACTGTCATTTTACTTTTACTGATCTTTGCCTGTTTTTTGCTGGAAATATTCGATGCACTATTCAGGGGCCTTCCAAGGAATTTCACACTTGGCATAGCCCTTTTAAGAAATGCCTCTTTAATATTTTTAGTTTTCCAGATCAATTATGACCAGAAGAAAGTAAGCAGATGGATAATTCGTTCCGGAGTATTTTTCTCTATAGTGGCCCTTATAGGCCTGGCAAAAAGTATTCCAGACTATTTTACGATTATTAATAATGAAAGATTATGGCACCCTAAAATATTTTATAGCCTGGATTCCGGCCTGCTGCGGCTTTCAGGGCTTAAAGGAGATCCAAACTTCTTTTTCCTGATCAATCTTTTCCCGCTTTTATTATGTCTTAATTTGATCCGCGAAAAAAAGAGTGCATCTGCAGTCCTCGCATTTACCATTATACTAATAACGTCCCTGCTTACTTTTTCACGCACAGGGATATTACTGCTGGGGCTATTGCTGTTTATTCATATATTAAAAACAATTAACCTTAAAAAAATATTCCTGATATTGTTCTTTATCTTATCAACAATAGCTGTATCAAATTATATTTCCGAAACCTATAACACAAAAACTCCTTATGATCTGGTAGTTGACCGGTTCGAAAAAATTAAAACAGGTAAAAATCCAAGGCTGAAATTGTGGAAAATAGCATGGCAGGGCTTCCTTGATGCACCTGTTCTGGGCCAGGGAGGCAGGTATGTTTTAAGAAAAAGCGGTTACTTTGCTTCTTTAAGAAGCGTTAAAGCGAGAGGATTTTATGCACACAATGATTACTTAGAAATGCTTTCTTCGCATGGACTTACAGGTTTTACTTTGATGTCAATTGTATATTTGTATATTCTTTTTTATATTAAAGCTAATTACAGATCAATAAAGGAAAACCACTTTTTTATGGTAAACTATCAACTGTTTTTCTGTATGCTTATAGCCGGGCTCTTTCATTTAATTTATTATTCTACTTTCATCTGGCTTCCTATAGCCTTAATCTTTTCCTTAAGGGATGACTCATGTTAAAAATATCTGTAATTATTATCTGCTATAACCGCAGGGGTGAATTAAAAGAGTGCATCTCTTCTGTGTTAAAGCAGACAAAATACCCGGATGAAATTATCGTTGTAGACAATAATTCAACAGACGGCACTGAAACACTCTTTACAAATGAAGAGTTCTCTCCTTCATCCCTTATTAAATATTTTAAGCTTGAAAAAAATATGGGTGTTGCTGGCGGCCGCAACTATGGCATAAAAAAGGCTTCCGGAGATATTCTTGTGTTCATTGATGACGATGCACTGCTTAAGCCTGAAGACGCATTGAGAAAAATAGCTGATAAATTTGAAAAAGACCCTGATACAGGCATACTGGCTTTTAAGATAGTGGACTACGATACTAAGATAATTCAGGGATTCCCTCATATTAACAAATCATTAGACCCTAACAAGGAATTTGAAACTTCTTACTTTTTAGGGGGAGCTACCGCTGTAAGAAAAGAAGTATTTAAAAAATGCGGGCCTTACCCTGAAGATTATTTTTACAGTTTTGAAGAACTTGACCTTGGTTTCAGGGCTATTGACAAAGGGTACAGAATTTTTTATTTTCCCGAGGTTTTTGTATGGCACAGAAGGTCCCCTAAAGGAAGGATGTCAGACGATAAGAAATGGATTAATACATATCGCAACAGGCTCGCAGTTTCATATAAATATCTTAAAAACAGGCATTTATTTATTATTGCATTTATATGGTTTATAAAGATTCTGAAAGAATCCAGAAGCCTTGTTACTCCTTTCAGAGGATTCTTTGCTTTTATTTCATTGAAAAAGAGATTAAAAAGACAGCCTATATCAAATGCTTCAATTGAAAAATTAAAAACCCTTAAGGGCAGAATATGGTACTAAAGGGCTTTCTGTTATCTGTTTTTTTATTTTTGTTCATAAACACAGCCTGCGCAGGCAGGCTTATACTGGGTTTTTACGGTTTTACCGTTAAATCAGATATTGACATGATCGCAGATTCTCCTTTTCAATATCTCATGCCTTATGGAACAGAAGGAAAGGAAGAAGCGTTTATAGATGATTTCCTTAATTATGCATCAAAAAAAAACATAAAGATCATATTTTCCTTAAAAGATATTTACA
>VAPC010817452.1_pt1 | contig 17186 bp, 14 predicted proteins | sample 3395121 | NCBI WGS metagenome assembly VAPC01 (sample SAMN08290434, study PRJNA428436) | hydrothermal vent metagenome | isolation source: Deep-sea hydrothermal vent chimney | place: Indian Ocean: Southwest Indian Ridge | depth 1711 m m
AATATTGATGAATAATTCCTAGCAGCTATCCAGGCCATTTTGACTCCTTTTGTGATGAAGATTCTCTTCCACACCGCACCCCCTTCAGTCCGCTCTTCAATCTTAGCTAACACCTTTTCCAGTGCATGTGATTTTGTAGATTCTGATTCCTTTGCATATATTGAGAGTTGGACAATCGGAAAATGATTTTGCTCAACATCTGATAAACGCACTCTAAACGTCTTGCGAATCAGAAACAACCCTACATCTAAGACCTTACTCGCTTCACCCCTGCTTAGATAATCCTGTTTAGACTCAGGTTTCCCTTTAGTTTTCTTTATCTTGGGTTTGGGTTTCAGAGACACCTCTTTTGTCACCTTCTATTGATTGACTTTCCATGCGTATGAACCTTTGCGTCATTCTTATCAAACGTGCGGGGTGTTCATTAAGCACACAACATAGTTTGATGATGGGACATCTATTTGCCTACCATTGAAACCAATGAAATCGATCTGATTGAGATTGCGAAGATTCCTGAGTCGGATGACATGTCAAAGGGCAAGATCAGGGGAAGGGAGGTGGAGAAGTATCACAAGATCAATCACTACGTTCCAAAGATCCGCGATAAGGAAGTCAAGTCGTACAAGCAACTTGAGGCGATTGTAAAGAGGGACTTCCCAGGTTTGATGCGGGTCAAGAGATTTGACAAGATGATGGAGGGAGCTCGGAAGCACTTCGATCTGGTGGACAGACTTCGTGGGAAACAGCATCTGGAATATGGGGATGTGGCCAAACTAGCTAATGCGATTGGTCAAGATTTCAGCTCTGTTCTTGATTATTCTACTAAGGGAAAACCTCCTAGAATCTACACTGTGTTTGATACAGCCATTTCAAAACCTGAGGGCTTGGTTAAGATTGAGGAACTTGTTCGAAAGAACAATGGAATCAGAAGCTTGGAGGACATTCAGTGGAGGTTGGAACACTACTTTGCTGAGAAGGAGTATCGTAAGTCTCCAAACTACAACAAGGACTATGAGATGGCTGTGAAGTACTTCAAGTTCAAAGATTTGTTGAAAGAAGGAGGGTCAATCACCGACATAGGTAGACAATTTGATACTACGTGGGGTGTTGTAGGGCAGTGGTATAGGGGACACCCACCATGGATGGTCAAACTGGCTTCTACCATTCCCGATACACCCTTTAGGGAAGGTTATGTCTGGCTGCCGACTATCACTGGTCCAAAGAACAATCCTGGTGGTTTCATTGATGTGCCTCTTGAAATCAATAGTCATCACCAAATTGCAGAAGTGTTGAAGCAAGTAAAATCGCTTGATGGTCCTGAGTTTAGGAAACTCGAGAATCGTTTTGGACCTAGGACCAAAGTTGATTCGTTCATGTATGGTTTAGGCTCACTGCTTGCTGATGGTTCTACACATTTAGCTACTGATTCGAATCTTGCGGGATCAAGAATGAATCAACCATTAGGAAAAAGTTACGATTGGAGTCTGACATATGGTGAGGGTACGACATATCACCTGTCAAAAATCGGGATAAAGATGTATAGAGGTAACGATATAGAATGTGATTCCACTTCAAAATCATATCCTTCATCTGGAGCATATGACTTCCATACACAAAGTAGCCCCTTTATTACTTGGATGAGAAGGAGTTGCCTTGGTTTGAAAGACTCTGAATCAAAGACCTTCGATTCAGTCAATGCGGATTGGATTCTTTCTGCCCCAGGAGAATGGAGAACTCCATTCCTTCAGGGGGTATGTGATGGAGATGGGTGTGCATCAATCAAGGCACAATATCTTAGTATAGGTACATCTTCCAATACTGAGTTCTACCAAGATCTTCTCAAATCGTTTGGGATTGAGTCTCACAAGGGAGATAGGGCTGTAGCAATCAGTGCAAAAGACTCTGTGAAAAGGGCTGAGGATGTCGGAATCTTTAGATATACCGCTAGTAGAATAGAAAATCTGGAGAAGTTTGCAAAGATGATTGACACGTTTGACCATTCTCGAGAGATGACAACAACGGAGATCAATCTTGTAAGGAAAATGAGAGGGGAGGGAAAATCATGGGGTGTGATTTCTGAATCACTCTATGACAAATTTGGTCACACATTACCATACTACTCAATTTCTCGTAGAGCTAGGAAGCAGGATATCAAATGAAATAAGGAAGATAGAGGGAATACATCTATCTCTTAGCTTGTAGTTCTTTGACAGCTGCGATAACTTCAGGTAAGACCGTGAAGATGTCACCCACAATACCAAAGTCTGCAACACTGAAAATAGGAGCATCAGGATCCTTGTTGATTGCAACCACCACGTCCGAAGACGACATTCCCGCCAAATGTTGTATTTGACCAGAGATTCCCAAAGCAATGTAGAGCTTTGGACAGACTGTCCTACCAGATTGCCCGACCTGCTGTGATGGTGGAAGCCATCCAAGGTCAACAATGGGACGTGAGCCACCAACAGCACCATCAAGCAGTTCAGCAAGCTTTTTTGGCATTTCTAGATTTGATGGGTCTTTGATACCACGACCACTGCAGACGATAACATCTGCTTCCTCAACTGATCTCATTCCCTCTACAGTTTCATTGACTGACTCTAAAACCCTTGTCCTTACTTGAACAGGACTGATGGTCATCTCGACCTTCTCGATGTTACCAGTACGGGATGTATCTGGTTCATCAGGCTTGAAGACATTTGGTCGTACTGTCGCCATCTGAGGACGAGTGTATGGTGAAATGATCTCTGCCATGATGTTGCCACCGAACGCAGGTCGAGTCTGAATGAGCTGGCGCTCATCATCGATAGCAAGTCCTGTGCAGTCAGCAGTAAGTCCAAGAGCCATCCTTGCAGCAACACGAGGTGCAAGATCACGACCGTTACTTGTAGCACCATATAGAACTATAGATGGTTTGTGAGGTGCAATCAACGTGTTCATTGCAATAGTGTAGGCATCTGTTGTATAATGCTCGAAAATCTTCTCATCTACGACGTAGACCTTGTCAGCACCATGATGAATAAGGGTCTCAGCGTGAGCCTCTATCTCATGACCGATGAGCACAGCAACAAGATTTTCACCGAGTTTGTCAGCCAGTTCGCGACCTTTTGTGACAAGCTCAAGCCCAACTCCTCTGAGGCGGCCTTCGCTTGTTTCACACCAAACCCAGACATCCTTGTAATCGGCTAGGGATTCTTTATCGATTATCTTTCTCTCAATCTTGATGGCGTTATCCCGACACACCTCTTCGCAAGAACCGCAGAGCACGCATAAGTCCAAGTCGAACTTTACCTTGTCCCCATCCTTCTCGATGGCTCCGAAGTTGCAGACCTTTGTGCACAACATGCAACCAGTGCAGGCATCAATATCAAAATTCAAGGTCATGTTAGATGGCCCCCTTCTTTGCTAGGAATTCAACAAGCTCCTTAGCTGCTGCCTTCGGATCCTCTGCGTCTATTTTGATTCCACCCTTCTTCTTCTCAGGTGGGAAGACCTTCCTCACTTGAGTTGGGGAGCCCTTGAGACCAAGTTTGTCTACATCGTATCCGAGGGTTTCAGCATTTACTTCCTCCATCGGCTTCTTCTTCGCTTGCATAATGCCCATAATGTTGGGGAGTCGTGGTTCGTTCAGACCTTTTGTGGCAGTTAGCAGAACGGGTATCTTTGCTCTAACAACATCATATCCCTCATCTGTTTCTCTATGTGCGATGACGAATTTTTCATCCTCACTCAATTCGAGATGACGAACATAGCATATCTGTGGGACACTCAACAGTTCAGCAATCTCTGGACCTACCTGGGCAGTATCACCGTCAATAGCCTGTTTGCCACAGATCACGATATCGAACTCCATCTTTTTGATTTGTTCAGCTAAGGTGAGTGCTGTGACCCACGTATCTGCTCCAGCAAAAGCTCGATCAGTCATATGGATGGCCTTGTCACCACCCATGGCCAGCGCCTTGAGCAGTGCCTCTTTCGCCTGTGGTGGCCCCATTGTGATGATGGTCACTTCTCCACCATACTTTTCCCGTAGTTGAATGGCAGCCTCAACAGCATATTCGCAAAATGGATTAAGAATACTCGGCACACCATCTCGAATGAGGGTACCAGTCTTTTCATCAACTTTCACATCAGCGACTTCAGGTACTTGCTTCACGGGGACAATAATCTTGAGTGTCAGTTTCTTCACTTCCAATAGTCTTGTGAACAATTGCGATTCAAAAGGGTTTTGTACAGCTCCCACAAACCTATACAGAACTAGACATTTCTTTGTTGGATTTTGGATGATCAAGTGGCCTCTCATCCTGTAGGTCTTTATATCCTTCACTGAAGAATCATTTGATGTAGTAGGAATTCTAAGGCGAGAACCAAGTCTTAAGATCATTCTACTGTCACCGTCAGTTGGTCGGGGACATTAAATGCTTGTGGAGAGGATGTAGGACGTTGTGATTCCTCTGGTGTCACGATGCTACCTCGATGAATCAGGAACCAAACAACGGACCTGTATGTACTGTCTGGGTCTGTATAGGTTTTGGGCAACGGTCCTCAATATAAGGAATACAAAATGATACATTGACATAACAAGGAGTGGATATATCCAATTTATTGTTAATTCCGAAGTCAAACGAAGGCTAGTATGGTACGTAATCCTTTTATTAGGGCACAGACGCTATCCGTCTTAGTTCCTATAACTAATTGAGGAGAGTAATCACGATCGGAAAAGAAAAGGCAATTGGTGCCCTTATCTTCATCTTCGCGCTTCTAGTGCTTCTATACTACACATGGGTGATAGTAATTCTACAGTGGTTCCCTGACGTGGGGACATGGGTTGACGCTACCTTCGGGTTATTCGCAGGACTCTTCAATCCCGATCCTCTGGTCCTCGTATACCTACCGATTTGGCTAGGTGTAGTGTTAATCATGGTCATAGCAATGTGGATTGGTTGGACTATGCTCACTACTCCCGCTCCAGAGCCACTTGAGGATTTCGACTTCGATGAAGAAGAAGTGACAGAAAAGACTGAAGAGTAGATTCTACTCAGTCGGAAAATAACATAGGGCCGTGAGGCCCTATCATCTCATTTTGAATTAGTTGAAAAGATTAATTTTCTAGAAATCACTGTGTGTTTCTAATTGCCGTTTTGATCAAATCCACTCCAATCTTACAGAGCCTATCAGCAGTTTCTTGATTTTTTCCTTCAGCAAAACAGCGATAGAGTGGTTCTGTACCTGAGGGACGAATGAGTAGCCAACCCTCATCATATAGGATTTTGACTCCATCCATGGTTATTCGGTCCATTTCCTCAGTGAGTTCAAGAATTGATTGGAGGATGACCTCCTTCTTGGCAGATGGGATAGGCACTTTCACTTTTGTGTTGAAGTACACTGGTAATTCTCCGACTAATTGTGAGAGAGCTTTACTTTCAATAGCCACAATCTCGATGATTTGAGCAGCAGTCATCGCACCATCTCGGACTGGTTGATGAGGAGGATAGAAAACACCTCCATTCTCTTCACCACCCAAATCACCATTTATCTCTGCTAATCTGTGTGACACCACGATGCTACCTACAACTGTCCAGTCAATCTTTGCTCCGGCTTGTTTTACAACTTCCTCAATGAGTCTACCACTACTAACAGGTGTAACTAGTGTTAATCCAGGCTTCTTGGAGAGGACACGTGAAGCTATCAGAGCAAAGGTCTGATCACCCCAAAGTACCCTTCCTGTTTCGTCTACAAATGTGGCTCTATCTGCATCTCCGTCATGAGCTATACCAATATCAGCACCTGTTGATTTCACAGCACGACTAAGTTCAATTATGTTCTCGGGCGTGGGCTCTGGATTTCTTCCTGGAAATGTTCCATCCAGTTGTGAATTGATTGAGATTACTTTACATCCTAGCTCTCTGAGAAGTTGTGGAGTGGCCTGTGCCCCTACACTGTTTGCACAATCGATTATCACCGTGAGGTTGCGATTTCTGATTGATTCAATATCCACGTGTGATTTAATCCCTGTCAGATATTGATACAGAGCGCTATCGTTATGATCTGCTTGACCAATGTTCTTCCAGTCAGCAACAGTGAAATCGTGTGAGTGGTATTTTGTTTCAATCTGGTTTTCAATATCTCGAGATACCTCAATCCCATTGCTACCAATCACCTTGATTCCATTGAATTCAGGAGGGTTATGAGATGCTGTGACCATGACACCAGCAACGTAGTTCAATCGAGGAACCATGAACTGTAATGTTGGGGTCGGAATAAGCCCTAAATCAGTGACTGAACATCCAGTGGAACACATCCCTGCACTAACGACTCTACAGAACATATCTCCTCCCATTCTCGAATCACGAGCAAGAGCAATCTGGCCAGGTCCTAACACAGTCCCAATTGCTCGTCCAAGATTGAGGATCAGGTCTACAGTTAGCTCCTCATTGATGAGACCGCGGATGCCGTTTGTCCCAAACATCTTGTTCATTGTGAGTCCTTCGCGTCTAGTGCATGTAGGTCATGACTTAAGCTAACCTATATCTTGTGGTGAGTGAACCTCAACTGCAAGATACTTCTGTGTTCCGCTCCTCTCCTGCCAGTGTCACCACTTCTCAAAATCCAGAAGATTTTGAAATTAGCAAGAGCATTGTCAACAATCATCGGGATGGGATCCCTCCTGAAGACCTGGCTTCTTTCTCCTGTATTGATGCTGGGTCATCACTTCCAGCGACGGTGAGAATTTCCACAGTTCTTACCACGGCGGGGTCATTATCACTCTGACCAGATTCATCACTGAAGCTGGTAAGGTCCGACTGGACAATGTGAACAGCCGCGGACTCTCTAGAACCTGATGCAAATTCCTTCTTAGAGAGTAAGGACTTCCCTTGAGAAGGCTTCTTCTTTCGGGCTTTCGGACGCGTACGTCGGTAAGTTGTTCCACGAACAACTGCCCTAGTCCACAGACCTAGTCCTCTCACGTCATGCAATGATGATGTGAGCGTAAGCATGCGTGCTGCAATGTTGACACTACCGTTCTTGTCTGCATTGGACTTGTAGCCACATGAGGGACAGTGGAAGTAGTTCTGCTTAGGTCTTTTCCCCTTAGCACCACACTTCCAGCACATGATGGAGGTCCAATCCTCAGGAACTGCTCGAAACCTGGCATCCTTTCCATTGACCTTCCAACCCTGTTGAGCAAGTCCGTGTTTCAGACTGTCTGTTATCCGAGCAAAGGCCCAAGAGTGTATCATACCTCTGTACCTTCGCCCTTGGTAGTTTCCTCGCTTTGCACGCATTCGTATATTTTTCAGGCGACCAATGGAAACGTAGAGCGTGTATTTTTTGGATAGTTCGGAGATGTAGTCGAGCAGTTGACGAACAAGGACCCTATCGTATTCCCTAGCCACATTCTCTCGCTTTGAACGCATTTTGCGGAGTCTTTCAGAAACACCGTCATTTGACAGTCCTCTGTTTCTCCGGGTGTACATCTCTCTTTGTAGGTCTACAACAAGTCTGTCATACTTCTTGATTGATTGAACCTTTTCTCTCTGGACAAAGTACAGAGTTTCCCTTGTCTTTTCAGGAGTCAGTACAGTTGAGCATGCAGCCTTCTCGATACCAAGATCTATTCCAAGAATCGCAACAGGGAGTTTTTTTGGGGGAGATTCATCAATCGCAACCCTGACTGCAATGGTCACCCACCATTTCCTCTTCCTGTCAGTGAAGATCTGCACAGCCTTAACCTTACCTCGTCTGATTTGGTTCAGATGAAAGGGGGACATCTTGAGAGGGACATTCAGTCTATCATGATGTGTTCGTCCTTCCTGCACAGAATCAAAAGAGTCCCTGACATCCAACCACCACCGAGATACATAGGTCTTCTTCTCAACTAAGTTGAACCGCTGAGAGAACACCCAGACTCACCTTCAGACCAGTACAGATTCATACTGAGATTGAGAAGGAAGACGAGGAAGGACGCATCCAAGTCTTGCAGCCAATTGATTCCATCAACCGGAGAAGAGAGTACAGATCGATGAGCCTTGATGTCATTCCCAAGAGACGTAACACAGATCCTCCCTCTGAGAGGTTTCTGACTCCCCGGAAAGCTGATGATGGTACGATTGCCATGACCGAGATTCGATACCTTAGGGACACCATCAGATTCATTGAGAATGTTGGAAACGACCACCTGAGTGAGCTGCTTCGCCAGTTGTCGGATACACTTGATGACACTAAAGAGGATGACAGCAATGATGTCGTGTTTAACAGACTCCGTCGCATCCGTCAAATATTGGAGTCCGATGATCTGAGTGAGAAGGTGTAGGACCATCTACTCCCTATCCGCTCAACAGTCCCGCGAAACCTATCAAGGAGACAGAGAAAACACGTCACAGCAATCCAGATTCGACAACCTGACATCCTTCTGATTACAGGCAATCACCTGTTCCTCCTGATACTCTCAGCTGTGGGTAATTTGTCTGATGAAACAGCAAGAGAGGTTCTCAGATCGTTGTGGGAGTACGTCAGACCATGGCACCTCGCTGGTTTCGTTCTCAAACCAGTCTACCCCCAGAGTCATCACACTGGACGTTCGGTCCTTGACAGACATGCACTCCTGTCAAGGCTTGAACAGCGGTTCATGAAGAGAAAAAGATCACTAGAGCATAATCCAACCCTGACTGATGTACGATTCGGACAGGTAATACATATACAGTCTCCCGAGAGCCAGAACGCGAACTATTTATGGCTGTTTTTTCAACAGCGCCCCGGACTCTATGAGATGAATGCAGCTCTCCTGAACCCGAGAGGCATTGACATCTCCCTCCCTCTGGCTGAGAAACTGCACGAAATGGTTTCTGGGAAGACATTCTGGGGTGAGAGCGATCTGAGTCTGCTCCTTCTTCATGCAAAGGCACAGGGGAACGTGACACGTCTGGACATCATGGTGGCAGAACAGCAGGGGGTGCCTGGCCTCTGGGTGAAGAACAGGGACCGAAAGCGCTGGACTCCAGTGGGCCGTGTCCACTATGCCACTCGAAGGAACGAGCTTGTCACTCTCATACGGACCATCTCACTCACTCAGGACTCACAGCTTCGATCTGTGAGTCTTGAGGAAGTACGCAGACCTATCCACTTGATCCCGAACATGGTCATCAGTGCACTGAGAGTGATAGGCCAATATCTGGAGGGTTGCATGTCAGTCACATTAGATGTCACTATTGACAAGGAAAAGGGGATGTATCGTGTCACCTTCAGTGACAGAAAATCCGCTGAGAGAGTGGGAGAGCTACTGATCCACAGAACTGTAGACCTGTTGGAGGTCCTCAGACGTCCTGACAACGATTGCGAACCTGTTGTGGTCAATGGAAAGAAACTGGTCTGGAACCGGTTCAGAAACATCCGATATGACAAAGATGTCGGGGTGCTCAAGTCCGGGGTGGACAGACGTGACCCATTCCCAGGAATGCTCTTGAGGACACCCCCCACAGCGGACAGTCTTCTCAGTACAGAGAAGAGGTTCGACTTTGTGTTGGAGCTGTACCATGACCCCTGGACCTGCCCCCTGAGACACATCTCATTGGAGGACATCAGGGAGAGTCACAAGAGGACTCTGACCTCCAGAGCCTCTCAGATCATGCTGAGGTTTGACAGTCACTGGGGAGAGCCTGCACACATCAGTAACGAGCCCGGGCTTCACCATGGGTCATGCTGGAAGGTCCATGTGGTCACACCACACACACTCACCTCAGAACTGCGGGATCTGACACTGACTCGATTCACCGACGGTCAGGTCAGGTCACTGTTGAGTTTTCAGGAGCTTGTGTATTGGTCAGAGGGAGAACAAAGGTGGGCGACTCACTCATTCAGACTCGTGGTACAGAAGGACTGTGTTGAGGAGGTGAGAGAGTCTTGGCACCTACGAACCATGCTTGAGAAACTTACAGGTAGAAAGTACGACCCAGCTCTTCCAGGAGTGGACCTGCAGAACCCTGACAAGTGGAGTCCGTCCATCAGGATACTGCCCGAGCATGTGAGGCTGTGTCTGAGGGACAGGACAAACAGGTCTGAAGAAGAGAGGATAGTCAGGAGGCGGAACGTCGCGTTGATGGAGAGGAGAGAGGTACAGGAACTCTTGGAGAGGGAGATGGACGAGTTCTTGGAGCTGTGTGGGATCATAGCTGACAGGAACCTGTCTGCCAGTATACGGAGAGAGATTGAGGACTCGATGAATCTGGCTGATGTGAGTGATGACGAAAGACTGTTGGAGCTGGATGGTGTAGTGGTTGAGCTGGACAAGACAGGTGGAGAGATTCTCTATGTGGTCCTATACTCTGAAACTGACAAACACAAGATTGCTATCACCGGACATCTACACAATATGGGACAGACTGGACGTATCAAGAGAGAGGAGTTCGAGAGTGAGGTGAAGTCGTGTCTCAGGGAGTACAGTCTCAGTGATGATGACATGAAGAAAGCAGTGAGGGAGTGTGTCAGGGTGATGAGGAAAAAGAAACTCATCACAAGATGATCAACATCTTCTATTCTTTAATAGGTTGCATTTTGCATTCGCAATGACTTAAGAGTTGTTACGGATTTATTGGAGCAGTGTTTCAGATGCCTTTGTTTAGACGTTCGAAAGACAAGGAATATACAGCTGCAGCAAGGCTACTTGCCAGTGGAAATACTGATGATGCCATAGAGGCACTCGAAAGAATCATCGAGTTGAACCCAGATCATTTGAATGCGCATGTAACACTAGCAATTGCTCTTATGGAAACTCAAGAGAGTCCTGATAGAGATAGCCCTAGAACAATTGAGGCATTCGCACACCTTGATACAGCTGCGATTCTGAACCCAGAGGACCCTGTACCGGTCTTTAATATGGGAGTCTGCCTGAGAAATTTAGGGATGCTCGAGGAGTCGCTTGTGAGTTTTGAAAAAGCCATAGAAATTGAAGAGAGGCAACCACTGGCAATCCTCCATATGGCCGAGGTTAACTACGAACTCGAGAGATGGGAAGAAGCAATTCGATTGGCTAAACTTGCATTGATTAGAGACCCCGGTCTTGAATCAACTATGGGCTGGGTCAGGGTGGCAATGAGAAAAGCAGGTATGTTAGATGACGATGGAAACGTGATTCATCGTCCAGAATGATGGCCAGTACGCAATCTTTAAATCAACACCTCTCGGCTTCAACACAGTTGTGCGTGGTCACAACCAACTCCGTATATCACATCTGGTGGTAACATGTCACAGAAAGGCGAACCAATGTACCGCGGGCATCCCCTGTCAGAGCTTGCTAAGATGAATATGGATTCCCTCATCGAGCTGCTCCCAACACGCAGAAGAAGGACCCTCAAACGCGGCCTACCCCCACGTCAGAAGAAACTGCTTTTGAAACTCAGGGCAGCCAGGAAACAGCAGAGAAAGGGTAAGGACGTCGTCGTTCGCACTCACTGTCGTGATATGGTCATTCTTCCGGAGATGGTGGACCTCACCGTTGCAATTCACAATGGCAAGGACTTCACTCGCGTCAAGATCATCCCGCAGATGATTGGGCATTTATTAGGGGAGTTCTCAATCACCAATAGAGCCGTAAAGCACGGAAATCCTGGAATCGGTGCTACAAAGTCTTCTGCTTATGTACCGCTGAAGTAAAGAACTTATTATTTGAAAAGGGGCGTTATGAGCCCTTTTTCTCCATGCTTTCAATCTCGCTTTGAATTCTTTCTCTTCTCTCAGATTCGGATTCACTATTCATCCATTTCTCGACCTTTGCCCTCTTTACCTCATCATCAGGTGGACATTGAAGTGCGGTTCGCATGGCATCATCTTTAGTTCTCGTTTCATAATGCCAAAGCGTTGATAGCCGTCCAGTATTTTCAGAATAAGTTAGATAGATGAAGTATTCACTGGTATCGATTCCCATTGAAGCGAGTCCTTCTTGTTCATCCATCATCAATTTGGGTTTGTTGTCGTTAATGATTCCTCTTAGTTCTTGAGCTTGTTTAGCTATTCCAGTATCGTAGGAATTTTCCAGATCTTTAAGCGAACCTGTTCTCAATTTGAACTGTCTACCAAAGGCATCATCCTCACTTTCATCTCCATACTCATGTACAAAACTTGCCAAGTCTTTGGATGCGATATTCTTTCTTCCGTAATTCTCAGATTTTGAAGGGTCACGCAGTGCAACACCTCTCTCGACTTGGAAGGTAGCCCTACCACTCTTTTGAACATTGAAACTTCCATCCTCCGCCCAGAGAGCTCCGTAATAATTTGTTAATGCTTCTGGAGATACTCTCTTCAACCAACTTGGCCATCCTTCATTTTGTAGTGTCTTGTCACCACTAGTCATTCCTCTGTTTTCTAGTAATCTACCAAAAGCTGTACTATATCGTGTTCTAAGAACCCCACTTGGTAATGTTTCCTCACATCTGTATACCTCACCAAATCTGTCCACTTGTTTGTTGAAGATTTCTACACGTTTCTTGTTCGACTCGGAGTAAACAAATCCATGACGAAGCTTCTCAATATGTCCATCAGAAAGACCAGCTCCAAAAACCGATGAGAACATTGAATCAATCGTTTCCTTTTCACTAGGAAGCTGTGGTTTCTTAATTCCATACTCTCCTTTTCTCGCTTTCCCGATTCCTTCAATCTTTGATTGAATGTCTTGAATTCGTTGGTTATTTGTATCAAGCATCATTCCCAGACTGTATCCTCGTAGATGGTTGACGGTGTCTTTCGTGTCATAATTGGCGTTGGAACTTTGGACTGTCCTTTCCTTGTCAGTTATCTGGTCAATCAATTGACTCAAACGTCTTGTCCCCTGGATTCCAAGCCGATTCCTTGTTTCCTCAACGAACCCCTTCTTCTCCTCTAGGGATTTGAAGTATACAAGCTCATTCCGATACATGTTCATCCAGTTGTACTCGCTCGTGTCCTGCCTTCTCATGTACAACTTACTATCAACCAGACCCAGACGTATCCGCTCATTGGCATTATTATCTAGACCCATTCGTTGGTTGAGTTCCCTCTCGACCTCCTCCCGGTTCTGCTCTATCGACTTAGCAACATCTCTGAGCCACCTAGGACCACCAGTGTGGTAGGGTCGAAGCTCAGCCCACTGCATCCGAGAGTCATGCTCCGATGATTGATACATCTTCTCGATAGCCGCAGCCAAGTCCTTAGGACTGTGTTCCTTGGTGTCCTTGAGGTGCTTGAAGTGATGATAGACTTCGGAGGGATCAATCCTGTGCTCAAAGGCCTCAGGAGCTAATTTCGACTCGCGAAGCCTTCGTGCCTCCTCATTTCTATCTAGGATATCAAATGCTTCGGGCTGCTTGACATCCTCAAGATAGCATCTCAAGGTGGAGTATGAGGTGTCAAGCTCATGAGCCCACTCCCTGAGGGTCATGTCAGGAACCTCTCCGTTCCTCTGGACTTCTTTCACATGCATATAGAGGTCCTTTCTCTTCTCAATCTCAGACCATCGTGACATGTCCTCAACATAGGGGTGCCGCTCACGAAGTTGGTCATATTCTTCGTCTGCTCGTACTGGATTTCGATTTTCGTGAGTTTCTTTTTCTCCCGGTTGGTCATTCTCTTGTGGTTCATTAGAGTCATGCTCAGTTTCATGTTCAAATTTATCAGCTGATGTGACCTTGCGATGGATCTCTTGGAAACCATCATCCTTGTATGGTTCCACGTCTTCCTTCGTAGAGTCAGTGATTGGTTCACTCTGTGTGTGTGGATTCTGACTTTGAATTTCTCTGAATATCCTCGGATGTTTCTTGCTCAGTTTCATGTTTTTCCGTCTCAGGCAATGCCTCTATCCTTTTCGATTGAGTACCTTCTTCTCCTTTATGAGGTCGTTCCTCATCCGTGTGTTCTTTCTCTTCAGAGGATTTCTTTGAGCTCTCGATCTTCTCAAGAGGGATTCTGACTAGTAGCGGAGTACGGTCCGGAGGAGATAACTATTGCCAGATTTGACAATTAATATAATTTTCAAACATCGGAACTTTGCCGCATTACAAGCTGATGAGGTGCCAGCTGACGAAAAATTGAATGGAGAAAAACTGTGGCCATACCCAAATGATGTTCTACTTGACCATAGGTTTGCAAATTTTCAAGCTCCTAAGTGCAGTGTGAAATATAGCGGAACTATAGCAATCCATCCTATCCGATATGACCTAGAGTCATTTGAAAAGAATATGGATCGAGAACTGGATATGCAAAAAACTCCACATGGTTATCTTCGTCTTCCTACAGCTGTACTTGAAGCAAATATAACGATAGAAGATGTACCTTCAAAAATATACCAAATACTTCTTTGGTATTCTAAACTGATTGAACGAATCGATTATGAAACCATAGCCCGTGAAGATACCGAAAAACTAAATGATTTCGAAACCAATCATCAAACACCTATGGGACGTGTCAAGCACGGCAACCCCGGTATAGGAGCAACAAAATCCTCTGCTTATGTCCCACTGAAATAGATGGCAATGGTCATTATTTCATGAAACCCTGCTCTGTCAGTTTGATTGAGCAGAGTCACTTCTCTTTTCCATTTAGTTTATCACTTCAAATGCAATATATCCCATAGCAGATTCCATTTACGAGAGGGAACGATTCACGTGGAAGAGGAAAGTAGAGGTATACCAAGAAACGTCTTGGTTATGTCTGTAGGCAACACGATAACAACGTCAGCAAACTCACTATGGATAATGTTCATGCCCTATCTTTTTGCTGATGTAGGAATAATTCCGTTCTACATTGGAATCATCTTCACAGGCCTAGCAGTATCAAGAGGAACAGCATCACTTGTTGGTGGTAGAGCTGCAGATAGAATGGGTCGAAAACAAGTCATCTACATTGGATATGGAAATTACATTCTTGGAGCACTAGTAATTCTCTTTTCCTTGATATTCTTTTCAACCAATACAAACCTCACAGGGCTTTTTGCAGTTATAGGTTACATGTGGATGATGGTAGGTAGTGGGTTGCAGAGACCTGCCTCATCAATGCTGTTGATAGAAAGTAGTCCACAGAAACGAAGAGGGCTCTCATTTATGTTTGCTACAAGATTCCTCCCATCAATTCCCCCTGCGGTTCTAATTCTTGTAGGAACATCACTATATGTCAACAATCAGTTCTGGCTTGGTCTTTCCCTAGGTATCGCAGGACTGTTAGTTGTACTTTTATTATTCATTGTCTTTCTTCAAGAAACACATATTGGGGTGACCCAAAGCCAGCAAAAAATGAGAAGACCGAGTATTCCACGTTTTGATGGTTTCCTAATTCTACTAGTTGCGGCGTTTGCACTTGATGGAATCTCAAGTAGCGGCCTCTCGTGGTACGTTCCTATCTTTATTGGGCGGGCAAATGTGGACTTCTATGGAGTCATGATATCAGTTTCCACATTAGTTATTGCTATTTCTGCAATAGTTTCAGGAGGTTTGGTAGATCGATTCGGAACTAAAGCTGCGATTCTTGGAGGTTGGAGTTTACTTGCAGTCACCGTTGTTTTGTTCCCGTTCGGTTCAACATTACTGGAGATAGTTATCCTCTACTCGATTTGGGCAGGACTGGACATGGTAGATGTATCAGTACCACCTCTCGCAATTGCCGAGAAATATCCAAAGGAAAAGCGTGCATCTATCATGGGAACCTATTCAATGTCTGTATCCCTTCTGAGCATGGTTGGACCTGTACTGATATCGTTCGGTATTCTTCTTGGAGATAATGTGCCCTTTTACATGAAAGCAGTAATGAACTCTGTTGGAGTTTTATTCTTCATACTTGCCACAAGACCTAGTCAAATCATTGATGATGATGTTTCAGCTCGCCAATGAAACAGGTTAAGCACGGAAATCCAGGTATAGGAGCCACTAAATCCTCTGCTTATGTACCACTGAAGTAGTTGGTGAAGGGGTCATGAGACCTCTTCGTTTTCATTCCATCATATGATTAGAGTTGATTAGGTTCTTTCAAATGCAATCCATAGCCAGTTTCATTAGGAGGTTTGAGCACCAAGACAGAATTGTAGATGGAGCATGAATCTGATGACTAACGTGGATGAGTTACTTGCAGCAGCAGCAAGAGGAAATCTGGAAGAAGTTCAGGCACTGCTTGAACAGGGTCAAGATGTCAATGCTCCTGGAGAGAATGGTCGAACTGCCCTGATGATGTCAGCAGGGACAGGTAGGTCCATGGATGTCCTGAAGGCACTTCTGGATGCAGGGGCTGATATGGATCACCAAGATGAGGGAGGTTGGACAGCATTGATGGCAGCTATCAACCAGGGTCACGATTCAGTTGTGAAGATGCTCATATCCCGAGGCGCTGATATCACAATTGCAAGGCCAAATGGATTCAACTGTTTGCATGCCGCGGCGAAGGTTGGGGAGATCGAGATTGCTAGTACGCTGATCAGTAAAGGTATGGATGTGAACGCAAAGACTGAGCATGGATTCTCACCGCTTCTTACAGCTGCATTGGATCAGCAAATTCCTATGTTGAAATTCCTCCTCGAGCACGGTGCGGAAGTTGACCACGCCCAGTTTGAGGGGTATACTGCACTCATGATTATAGCGGAGAGAGGAAGTGTAGAAGCCTTGAATGCCTTGATATCCAAAGGTGCCAATCTTGACAGCAAAAGAGACGATGGGATGACGGCTTTGATGCTGGCTCTATCGAAAGGATATTCTGACGCAGCCGAGGTGATTATTCGTGCCGGTGCAGAGATTCATCTTGCTGAAGATGAAGGATGGACTCCACTGATGATTGCCGCTTCTCGAGAACAAAGAACAGTTGTTAACCTCCTAGTTGAAATAGGAGCTGATATCACAGCAACAAGAAACTCAGGATATACGATGCTGATGGCTGCTGCTGTGGGTGGCATGGCGGATTTTGTCAAGTTATGTCTAGAGAAGGATATCAAGATCAATGCAACAGATGGTGAGAAGGCTACAGCCCTTATCTACGCCGCTGAAATTGGACATGTTGAGATCTGTCAGATTCTTCTCGATAACGGTGCTGATGCATCAATCAAGGATTCCAATGGTGAAACTGCACTAGACTGCGCAAGGAGGCCCTGTCAAATAATTCATCTCCCCGCACACCCCAAGAAGTTGAGTCGTTCGATGTTGTGTAGAACCACTCGAATCAGCAACTCTCTCCGCCGCTGCATG
>VAPC010169703.1_pt1 | contig 17158 bp, 17 predicted proteins | sample 3395121 | NCBI WGS metagenome assembly VAPC01 (sample SAMN08290434, study PRJNA428436) | hydrothermal vent metagenome | isolation source: Deep-sea hydrothermal vent chimney | place: Indian Ocean: Southwest Indian Ridge | depth 1711 m m
AAAAGTCGCTTAATGTGCTTAGATTGGGGCTTAGTCTTAGTATAATAGAGAGCTGGCCTAAGTCTTAGTATAGTAGCCAGACCCCCCATCAACCATTTGCTTTTTTTGTTTCCGTCCACCAACCACCCGTGTATTCAGGCTACAAAATATAATGTAATAAAATTTAATACACCCTGTCTATATTCAGGCTACAAAATATAATGTACTAAAATTTAATGTATTAAGTGCTGTATGGACGTACAGCAGGGGGACTTGAATTTAATAACCCTACATTTAAATACTGTATATAGATACAGTAAAACACTAAAAAGCTAGATTCAACGATCTCAGGAATTTAATACATCGCATCACGTGGCTGTTTAGAACGCTTAGGAGCGATATCAGTGCGACTGCTTTTGGTTCGCAATCCCATAGCTAATACACGAATAGCATCAGCCCCATTACTAGCTTCATTATGTTGGGGTTCATTCTTCCAGACATCATGATGCTTGTCTAATATCTTAGTATAAGATTTCAAACACTTCTGAAGATACCTACACTTAACATCTATCCACATATGTGGTATCATCCTACGAACCATGTCTATGCCATCATCACGAGACCCTGCATAGTTCTCAGTCCTATTCATTCGATCCACACCTAGAGACCTCATATAGTCTTCCCTAGTTGAATTTGTACATAGCTCAGTGACATTACTATCATGAGGTAGCTCTACCATATCGATAACATAGGGAGTATCAAACATATGCTTAACATAGTGATCTATACCATAACCAGAGTTGTGGTATTCATCAATAATGCGTACTTCACTACCCACACTCTGACTGTATACGAGTACAAAGGTATCATTACGTCCTAAATCCATAGCTACCTGAACAGTCAGGATAGGGTCATACAGATCACTGACTACTCTATGCTTTACTATCACGTGCTCCATAAACAGTCTAGCGTAATAAGTACCATCACGAACGCTAATGAATGCTTCAGCTGATGTAGAAGGGTACTCCTGATAGATATCATTCTGAAGTTCACGCTTTTGCATAACCCAAAACCATTTCTGACTATCACTTAGCTTAGATCCATAGGATTCTTCAACCTCTTTAAAGTACTTAGCTGTAGGTTCATCGATTTCCTCAGGTATGTAAGAGTTGCAATCAGGATCTTCCATCCAGGATAAGAACAGCGGCATAAAGTCCTTACCTTTATATTCTGTAAGCCCTACCGCCTGCTCCCACATATCCTTGAACATATTCTCACCATCGGCAGTAGACTCGATTATGATAGGCATACCGACTTTGATCGTTTGGAGTGTGCCTGTCTTTAGCTCGCGCGCTCGTTCTGGTGTATTATTAGCTATCTTGCCTAATTCTGACACGTGTAGACGCTGTAACGTCCCAGACCGAAAGGATACCTGGATGAAGATAGTTGAGTTGTTACTAAAACCTATCTCTTCTTTACTATCTACATCAATAGTTAAGTTTCCAAGCATGGACTTGAGTGTAGGATCTAATGACCTCCAAGCCAGTTTCACTCTCTTAAGCAACTTAGCTGACTCTTTCTTACCTTGAGACATTAAACCTACTTCAAGGTTAGGGTAGAATAAGGAGTCATCTTTAAAGCACAACAACCAGAAAGTGGATATGCCTTGTTGACGTGACTTCAGTATAAGAACACGATACCAGGTTAAGCTGGCTGCATAGGCTTTGTGTTGTGACATGTTCATAACAAAGGGGATACATTCACCATCCTTATCTATGATGGTATAAAGGTTATTCAGTCGCCATAGCTTAGAGGGGAGGTAATGACGGACTAAGGAATGATCATCCACAGGAGTGCTATACAGGATGCCAAGATCTACACCCAGACCCTTATACAAAGCCTCTAACTTAGATCTATTAGGCAATATACCTTTAGGAGATAGCTCTATTAAGTCGTCTATACAAGGCTTAGCATAGATACTAGAGTCGTAGATAGCTAGAGATGTATTCACCTACGAAGTAGTCCTTGTAGTATAGAAGGACCTCCAGCTTCACCTGACTCTTTGTTTGTGATATTAGTTTGATTATTAACCTGGATATAAGGTTCTTTACCGTAGAAAGCCTCTCTTAGCTTAGCTAAGGACTCCACTACGTTAGATATCTGATGAGCTTCTGTAGAAGTTAGGGTTAATACCTCCAGTTTATCAATGACAGAACTAGCAAGGTCGTGCATTTTATTATCAAGATGTTCACTGGCTACGATATCATCTACTAGCATTCCCGTAGTAGGTTTGATAGGCTCTAAATATTCATCAGTGACAAGCTCTTGACCAGATATTAGGTCATCCTCTAGCTTGTTTTGTATCTCAACTAATGCAGGGTATGTAAGACCTGTAGTATGCACAAGATCAGTTAGCTTAGCTCCATCTGCTATTAGTTGTCTAATATCTTTTTCAGATGGTAAGGTCATGATGCTTTTCCATATACTCTTTAAGCGCCTGAGCCATAATATAGCTAAATGAAGGTAGCCCCTTAGCTATGATTATTCGCTTAGTCTCGGATACTAGTCGATTAGTTGCTTTATCACTAGGTTTGATAGATATACTAAGTACTCTGTTTGTCATTTTATCTTCACTATGTTTAGGTAATTATATGTGTTACATACTGGACATTCTAATCGTTTTGCTGTATTTGGATGTATAGCTAACCAGGGAGTCTTACATTCCAAACATACTAGCAGAGTGGTTAAGTGAGGTCTGTAGTCATCCAATCTCACTACTTTATTTGTCATATAATACTCCTTAATTCTAATAGGGACAATAATACCTTAGTAGGACTGTGTGCATTTAAAGATTGATGAGCTCGCATGAGTGCCCGACGTATCCTGGTTACTGCATTACTACCATAGCAAGGCTTAATTGCGTTATAATGAGGAATTAAGGCATTCACTCTTATTATCTCTAGTTTTAAGTCTTTCTTCATAAAGTTATACTTAATACAAATTAATACAATAATAGCATAACCATAGCTAGCAATGCAATAGTTATTATGATAAACTGTGATTTTACAACTTTTATTGAGGATAACACGTGACTACTCCAGACAATTCTGCCAGTCAAAAAACAGATGAACCTACTTTTGCACAAAAAGTAGAGAAAACAGTGAGCGATATGACCCAAGATGATAAAGGCAAATGGTTAATGCCTGAAGGTGAGTTCTCTGAGGAGATGCAATTTGCCGTAATGTCTGAAAAACGTCGTTTAGATACCCGATCAGCTTACTTAGGTAAGACTCAAGAAGTATCACAGTTAAAAGCTGAAGGTAAAGCCTTAAAAGACACTCTATCCAAGAGAACTACCTTGGAATTAACATCTGCTCAAGTCACGGAACTTGCTGAACTGAAGTCTACCGACCCAGACGCATGGAAAGCTAAGTTAGATGGGTATGAAGCTGAAGCCCAGACACTATTAGCTACCGAATTTGAGGAACTCTCCGCTAAAGCTAAAAAAGGTTCTAGTGTAGAACAGCGAGTAGAGATATTAAATGATTTTACTGAGGCAAACCCAGGTTTCTCCCTCAATGACGATGATGTACCTCCCCGTATATCTAAAAAGCTTGAAAGTGGTAAGATAACATTTGAAGAATTCCTAGGTGAAGTGCATAAGTACCTAAGCTCTCCCAAAGTAATCGCCGCTCAAACCGCATCACAAGAACCTAATCTCTCTAAGATGGCAGGTACGTCTACACCAACTGAAAAGGCTTTAGGTAAGAATGATGTTCACGATTATGAAACATCGGATATATTTTAGGAGTTAGTTATGGCTACAGCCGTCGTACCATTAACCTCTGACATCAAGCGTAAGGGCTGGATGAAAGAAGGGTTGATACAGGCGCGATCATTATCTTTTTGGTCTCAGTTTACTGGGAGAACTAAGGAGAGTGTCGTATATCAAGAAAACAACATCTCTGCAGGCAACGGGCATACTGTTGTATTTGACTATTCTGGCAATTTGGCAGGTAAAGCGTTTAAGGATAAAGAAACTGCTTTTGGTAAAGGAGAGCAAAAACGGAAATTCTCCAATCTTATCACAGTAGCAAGATACCGCTTAGCTGTAGATAATGGGGATGAGTTTGATGCTATAGATATTAATGATTTGAATATCTCACAGCACCAGGATTCCAGGAGTAAGCTTGGTGATTTATTCATGCGCTTTAAAGATCAAGCATTATTTGATGCTGCTCAAGGTTTTAAAGGTGCTGCTAATCCTTCACATACAATACAGATTGTGGGCACTACTTCAGTTAGCTATAATACATTAGCTAATATTGAGCTAAGTTTACGAACTGGTACATTGTATAAGACAGGGACTTTTGGTTCTTCTACTGCAGCGTCTAAACGAGCACCATTGAAGCCTTTTAGAGCTATAGATGGTCGTCCAGCTTGGTTATTTGTGGTTGATGCGTTTACAGCTAACAAGATGCGAGTCGATTCAACTATGCAGACCCTCCTTTCCCAAGGTGATATGCGTGGTTCTGACAACCGTGTTTGGAAAGGTGTATTAGGACGTATTGGTCAATTGATCATAGTTGAGGCAGATACATTCTTCGGAACGTCTAATACTGGTACAGGTCTCAATGCTACTAATATCGAAGTGTCAGGTTTACGACAGTATGATGCAACCAATAGTAAATGGTCTGGTCAAGCTGGCTATGATCCTGCAGCCGCTTCTCGTTTCTCACGTAACCTAATCTTAGGTGCTGGTGCTCTCCAATTAGCTATGGGTAAGATGCCTGACTATAAATATCAGGCTTCTGAGGATTTTGGTATTAAGTCTGAGTCTGCCCTTGAGGTCTATATGGAAACTCAGAAGACTGTCTTGAAAGCTGAAAATGATGACTACACCGACGCTAAAATCGCTAACTTGGATTTTGGTGTAATCGCTGTAGACGTTAAAATAGCATAATAGGAGAACCGACATGGCAACACTAAACAAAACCCGTGAAGGTACTCGTAACCAGAAGAGAGGTACTAGCATCGGACATGCTAATATCACTATAGCTGATTATGATGCTACTTTAGATTTAGCTGAACTGTTTAACATTCCAGAAAACGCTCATATAGTTCGAGCTCACTTGAATGTTAAAACTGCATTTAATGCAGGTACATCTATCACCTTCACTATTAGGCTTGGCACTACAATATTTGTAGCCGCTATTTCTGTAGCGACTACAGGTGTTAAGACTTTAACAGTGACACCCTTGGATTCTGGGGTGGGGGGTTTGTGTATTTTACTCCCTACTATTGTAGGTGCTTTACCTACAACTGGAGAAGCTGAGTTAATGGTCGAATACATCGAGTATGATAAGAGTACTGGAGAGTATACAGACTATAGCGCAACCTAAGTTCACACCTTTAAGGAGGTGATCCTTAACCAGCCTAAGCACTCAGTTTTAGGCTGGTTTTACTGTATTAAAGGGAATACTTATGAAGTACTCGATTTTTGTTATCCTATCTCTAATAATTCTACAAGCATTTCTTCTTCAACATGCTAAAGCCACTGAACAGAATATAGCTAATCATCAAGAAGAAGGTATCCTAGTATGGGAGGCTTCTAAGACTCTTGGAGTGACATATACTGTATATTTAAATGGTGAAGAACTTAATAAGGATATAAAGGGATTATCTTTAAATATAGGTACAAATGAAGGCTTGTTCGCAGTAATGGCAGTGTTAGATAACACAAAGTCGTCCAAAGCATTCAGACTAAGACCCTATGGGGCAACAAATATTCAAATCATCACTACTAAAACTGTAACTACTACAACCACTAAGATAGCTAGATAATATAATGACTAAAGTTATAGGTAATTGGGTAAAAGAAAATGTATCAGGAACTCCAGGTACTGATTTAACTGTCACTTTAATAGCTATTAGCGGGTTTGCCCGTGTCCAAGATATTCCAGAACTTACAGTAGGTACTACGGTCAAGTATGCTTTTGAGGATGGCAGTAATAGAGAGTTTGGTCTAGGTACAAGACAGGCAGGCTCTACATTTGACAGAACCACTCCTCAAGCTACCTTCGATTCTGGGACTTATGATAATACTGCACCGTCTAGAATTAGCTTAACAAGTTCAGCTAATCTATATTTATCTTCAGGAGCTGAAGACTGGACAGAAGCTGAACAATTGGCATTTATATCAGGAGCCACTTATAAGACTATACAAGATTCTCACAATGTAATTAACAGTGCTGGTTTAGTAGGTACTCATACAATTACTGATGATGCTGATGGCACAATTACAGTTTCTGCAGGTACTGGATTCATACGAGCAACCGATTCAGATATAGTAGAGCTTGTAACTACTGACTGGGCTGCTGAGAGTGGTGCAAATGTAAATTTAGTAGATAATGACCTTAACTACGTTTATGTCGAGTATAATTCGGGATCTCCTCAAGTAATAGCTACCACTACTAAAAGAACAGATAGAAACACAAACATTTACCTTGGTAGTGTATATAGGGCAGGAACCACATTACACATAACTACAACTACTGCAGTTCAGGTGGGTGCTCATACATCCAAAATGGATAATAGGTTATTTGACCTAGACCCTTTTGCAAGAGCTAGTGGAGCTGTCATATCAGAAACAGGTAATAGAAACCTAGCCATAACGGCAGGAAGCTTCTGGTCAGGTTTAGATAACTTCACTACTGCATCCAAGGATACAAATGTAGCAGATACTTTTACAGCTTACTATAGTGATGGAGCTAGTGGATTCACTGCTATAACAGCACAGACAGTACTTAACAACACTCAATATGATGACGGATCAGGAACACTAGCTACTTTAGCTAATAATAGATATGGCGTCTGTTGGATTTATCTGTCTGTTGAGGGTGATTTATATGTAGTATTTGGTACTGCCTCATATACTCTAATTGACGCAGAAGCTGCACCAATCCCTAGTTCAATACCTGCACACTTTGAAGAGCATTCTAGGATAGTTGGTAAGGTTATAGTATTAAAGAGTGCTACTAACTTACAAGCAGTAGAAAGTGCATTCACAGAAACATTCACTACTGGACTCCCCACTGATCATGGGGATTTAATTGGTCTAGCTGATGATGACCATACACAGTATTTGTTAGTAGATGGTACTAGAGCCGCAACTAAATTTGAGTTTACAGGAGAGATTTTTAGAACTTCGGCCACTTTAAACGGTACGGCAATAACAAATCACGTAAATCTAGGAGCTAGTGGTGTCACAGGTACCGCAGGACAGGCATATGATTATTGTACTATTGGTGGTGGTTCTTTGGGGCAGGCTCTAGAAGCCTATACGACTGTTTGTGGGGGACTTAACGGTCAAGCTAAAAACCAATTTTCATTTACAGGAGGTGGTCAAAATGCTCTATGTAGGGGGGATTGGGCAGTTGCTGTAGGTGGTAGAATTACTACTGCTGATGGGGATAAGAGTACAGGTATCGGTGGAGAGAGTACAGATGCTACAGGTCTGTATGCTACAACGTTAGGAGGTAAAGGTGGAACGGCTGCACACACTGGGTCGATAGCTGGCTGTGGTGCCCCACTTACTAGAGCTAACTGGGACGTTGTATTTGGTGCTACAGATTCAGGTGTAGGTGCAGTAGCCAATAATAAGATACGTATGATAGTTTCTACAGGAGAGGTTAAAGCAGATGGAGCCTATTCTAGTCCAGAGGCAGATATAGCAACTATGGTAGAGTGGGCTGACGGTAACCCAAACAACGAGAATAGAGATGGGTATTTAGTATCTATAGTCAAAGGTAAATTAGTTATAGGTGGTAATAATATTAAAGGTGTTATATCCAGCACCCCAACGATTATAGGTAATAATGCTCCCAATAAATGGCAAGGTACATTTCTTCGGGATAAGTTTAAAAAGATTGAGAAAGAGAAGTATACATTAGTCTACTGGCATGACAAGTGGGGAGAGAAGACTTGGGGGTATAGAGATAAGAATAATGTCATGTTTAAAGAGTATCCTCAACCAACAAGTTTACAAGGACTTTTCCACGATGAGGCTCCTATAGGCAATATAACAGTTATTGAAGAAGTTGACATAGATGTTATAAACCCTGCGTTTGATATAGTACAGTCAGACAGTTATAAATCTAGAAACGAACGTAAAGAGTGGGGAGTTATGGGTGCTTTAGGGCAGATAGTGTGTCACACACTCGAACCTATAACTAGCGACTTTGTAGACTATGACCCTATCACAGGCCGAGTTAAGAATGGGACTAAGTATGATGTAATGGAGATTATTAGTGATGATTTAGTTAAGATATTTTTTTGGGTTAGCTAATGTCTGCTTTTAATACTACTGCAGGTACCCCTACAGCAATTATAGGTTTTGGTCAAGCCCCTACAATACCTTTAAACTTAGCAGGTGTAGCATTAAGTCAAGTACGGATCAGTTTAACTTGGGATGTATCTACTAGTAATGGTTCTGGTGTAGGAGGTTATAGAGTCTATAGAGATGGTATATTGGTAGGCACTACTGTTACTAATTCCTTTATAGATACTGGACTAACCCCTGGAACATCTTATGATTATGAGGTATCTGGTTTGGATACTTCTACACCTCCTTTAGAGTCTGCTAAGAGCTCACCAGTAGTACCAATATCCACCTTAGCAGCAAATGCAGGAGTAGTGTACTTAGATTCAAATGCCGGGACTGTGTGGCCAGTAACTACAGCTAAAGCAGTAAATGATATTGTTAATGCTATAGATACTACACTACTTCTATCTTTTGAATGTACTATTGCAGGAACTACGGCAGCTTCAGAACCTACTTGGCCAACTGTTCCAGGTAATACAGTAGTAGATGGTACAGTGACCTGGACTGCTAGAGATGCTATTTCATGGGAATATGCTATGATAACAGCCGAAAGAGCTATAAATGTATATAGAAGTAAACTACCTATTAAAAATGTTATATGGGGAGAGCTTTTACATTTCGAAGATTCTACATTAGCTAACCTTATCATTAATTCAGCTAATGCACAAGCTGATTCTATACCAACTATACGTAGAGTGGATAAGACAACTAATAAATATTCCCCTTCTAGAACAGATGGCACTATAAACGTGAACTTCGGAACTATAAACAATTCATCCTTTGATGTGCAACTAACAACTTTCTCCAGTTGGTTTGGTTTTAGGTTTGAATCTGCAGATGATTTAAAACTTGAGGATGAAGGCTATTACTTTGAGGATTGTGTCCTAATATTTGGCACCTATAATAGTAATACATTCTTACAGGCTGCATCCTCATATATAAATTGTAAAAATACACTGATACAGGCGAATAACTTTACTAATAATTACTTTAGTTTGTTTAGGAATTGTTCTGCTTTATTTGATGGTTGTGAAATAAAGCTTAACACTCAGGCCTCTGGATTTTTACAGGGTTTGGGATACGTAAGTAATGATTATGATATCCACTTTAATAGTTGTAATTTGTCCACACTTAATAACCCTTTACTTGTAGATACATCTGATTTCTCTAATGGTAGTTCGTCCTTCACAGATTTTAACTCTGTTAAGTTAACACTGTCTAATAGTAGATTGCCTGCTAACTACACATTATGGGATACTGTATGGGTAATAAAGAGTGATACCTTCATAAATGTAGAAAACTGTTCAGATGACGGTGTTAATACTTACGTTAATGAAAAAAGGAGTTTAGCAGGCTCTTATAAGCATAATATTGTCACTTATAGAGATACAGGATATCAGGATTATGAGAGCTCTACTAGATTCTCACTACAATTAGATACTGAATCTTTAGCTAGCACTTCACTAGTAGTGGAGTCAGAGGAAATAGGGGGTTTTTTCACTTCTACGGGTGGTAAGGTTGTTAAATTACAGTTATTAGAAAATTTCACTTTTCCTTTAAATGCCTCTGATATATGGCTAGAATTATATCACCTTAAAAATTCTGCTGATATAGCTAGGACACTAGATAAGAGCACGAGAGAGTACATAAAGGCAACCTTTACAGTCTTACCTGCAGGATCAGGTCTAGGCAACTGGACAGGTGAACCTGTAGGGTCTCGAAGTGTTGAATTAGTTGCTAATATTACAGTAGGTAGGACTGGTAGCTTTTATGGTGTTGTTAAGTTAGCTAAATATGAGGTAGGAAAGCAAGTATTCATAGATCAAGAGTTTGAAATAACATGAGCATACGTTTTGACTCTAATAATGTAGATGTATCTTTTAGGGCAGACTCTACTGTATATCAAGTAGGGGATAAAGTTAACTCTACTGACCCTAGAGTAGGTACTTTACTAGAGTGCTCTGTAGCCGGGACTTCAAACTCTGCTGAACCTGGGTACTTTGTAATAGCTGATTGGGTGGCTAACTTAAATTACTTCAGTACTGGAGCAACTAAGAACAATGTTGGAAATACACTTCCTGTTAGGTTTCAAGTTGCATCTACAGGTAAGACAGGAACTGTAGAGCCTACATGGAATACTACTGTAGGTGGGATAACTAATGATGGAACAATGACATGGGTTACTATTGAATGGTTTAGAATGACACCTAACGATTTATCCACTGATGGGTCAGTAGTATGGATAGCTAGGGAGCCTAATCTCTGGTCTTTAGCTATGCTAACCGCTGAAGGAGCTATTAATGCTTGGATAGTAGCTTCAGATAAACAACTTAAGATATGGGGAGAACTTTTACATTTTGAGATTGCTTCCACATTAACTATAGATAATAATACAGATTTATATAACGAAGTACCCTCTATTTATAGAGTGGATAAAACAACTGGAGAATCCTCGCATGCAAGAACTGATGGGACTAGTAATATCAATTTCACTTCTTCAGGGGGTTTTGGTACTAAGTTAAGTATAGTTGCACAAGCTCACTGGTTTGGTTTTAACTTCTCTGCTGGCGTGACTTTTCAGGTGAGCTCTTCTGCAGATTACTTATTTGAAGATTGTGTTATAGAGTATGGGATTACTAACAAAGGACAGCTATATTTTCCAGGTATTCCTACTGCTCAATTTGTTAATTGCTTGATAAAAGCTACTGCAACTGCAGATAATTACATTAATATAACTAATGATGCACGTATTAAGTTTAAGTTTTGTGAGTTTTTAATTACTACTGATGCTATAGGACTATTACAAAACCTAGGCACTATAGGTAAGTATACCTATATAGATTTTGATGATTGTCTGCTCTCTGGTGTATCTACGCCAATCTTAGTCGAGTCAGGTAGCTTCGGCGCAGGTAGTGCAGTTAATTCACATAAAGGAAGGACTAAGATCAGATTTAGAGGTTGTTTATTGCCTAATAATTATGCTTTATGGGATGGTGTATGGAATGCCGACATGGCCACTTTTGTAGAAGCTGAAGCATGTGCTACACCCAGTATTGGGGGTTTGTACCTCAACTCACACAGAAACTATGCAGGCGCTAGAGATACTGATATTGCCCTATATCGTACCGACGGGTATTTTGACCCGACAACGGGACAGCGACTATCTCAAACACTTACACCAGAACCTGGAGTGACTCAAACAGTAACACTAAATTCAAGTAAAATCGGTGTATTAATAGAGACACCAGGACTAAAACTCTTTACAATAGAGATACTTGAAAATTTTACTATCCCTTTAGACATTTCTAAATTATGGGTAGATTTTTACTATTATAAAGGTGCTAACGACGCTTTCCATACAATAGACACATCAACAAAAGGATTTGCTGCTCTATCTTACCCTACATTGCTTACAGGAGTGGGTTTATCTAAGTGGATGGGAATTACGACAGGTTTTAGAAGTGTCAAACTCCAGGCAGTTGTTACTATAGGAAGGATAGGTATCGCTTATGGAATAGTTAGATTAGGTGATTATGAAGCGGGAAAGAAAATTATTATAGATAATATATTTGAGGGGGCATAATGGCTATACGATCAATACATATACCTCAAACAGGGTACAGAGAATTACCCTCAGGCAACTACTTCACACGAAAATTTGGTTACTTAACTATAATAGGAGCTACTCCTCCTGTAGCAAGTATCGGTAATAACTTACTATTTGGTAGGGGTAGTGATAGAGCTATGGATAGAGGAACTAAGTAATGAGTGAGATAGTAGCTAAGAAAAACACAGATAGGCATATAGCTCGACCAGCTATTAATAAAGTCTCTCCAGAATCATATATCTCAGGAGAGGTGGTTCTCGATGTTGCATATTCTAAAACAGGTGCAGGAGCTTGGACTTCTATCACTTTATCTGATTCTATGGTTGAGATATTCACTACTGGAATATACGAGATGACTGTTTTAGCTTCTGAGATAGTCACAGTGGATTTCTTAGCTATAAAGTTAACAAGTACTAATATGGCAGATGATATGATCATATTAGACTTGCGAGATAAGTTAATAGATGATTTAAATGACTTTGATCCTGCCGTGGATATAGTCGCTAGAGTTACTTTAGTTGATAAAGTAACAACTGTAGATAATATAGTTAATGTCACTACCATAACATCATCAGCTACTCAAGTGTGTGATGTGTTCAATTCAGTGCAGCCTTATAGACCTGGCGTAAGTGGAATAATGGAGAATGTCAGAGACAGTCTTACTGATCCTAATAGAGATAAATACACTGAAGAGCGGTTAGTTAGGCTATTGGATAAAGCCCAGAAGGACTTGAATATCAGGGCTAAGTTATTAAAGGCTAAAGTAGTGTTCCAATTATCCCCAAACCAGGAACTTTATACGCTACCTATAGATACTAGAACAGTAACCAGGGTCAATAACATAAATGGTAATGTTCCTATATTATCACATACTGAGGCTGACTTAAAATACGGTTCTACCTGGGAGTCAGATACTGGTGATGAGCTATTAGCTATAATTTATGATAAGCAAAACCAAAAAGGGTTTAAAACATACCCAAGATTAAATGATCCTACAGGTGAGAATACATTGTATGTGTATAATCAGAGCAGTGACTTTGGTATTGAAGGAGTCATAGAAGGCTCTATAGATGATGATTATGGTCTTATAGTTATTGATGAACATGGGGATTTTGATTCTGATTATGGTTTGATAGCTACGTTTATAGAGCATTCAGATAAATTTAGAGTTACTATGTACACTAACGTGAATGCTCAAAGTTTAACTGTAGTACAAGACCCTAACACTCTAGTATATACATATTCTGGTCTACAAATACCTGATACGTATGACACAATACTTGAGCACTATGTTATAGGTGCAGCTTTAAGAGATAATGTGGATACTCAGAACAGAGACTTAGGTAAAGAGCATCTATCTATGTACGCTAACTTAGTTATAGAAGCCCTAGCAGACTCATCTAGTAGTAATATTAATATTCCTGATAAGCCTACTAGATACAACTCAGCTTTATAAGGTATTTATATGGATTCTAAATTACTAGGTACAATAGTTACATCCTTATTAGCTATGATAGCTGGCTTATATTGGTTATTTAGTTTAGAGGCTAATGCAGCTATACAAGAAATAAGAATACAAGACCTAACTTCTCACCTATTAATTATGGAAAAACAGTTTAACCTTATAAATGATAAACTTGATAAATTGAATAGTAACATTAGTTATATTAAGGGGAGGTTAGAGAAAAGATGACCACTAAAGAATTCAATAAACGGCTAGAATCCCTATTTTTACCTTTAGATGATAAAGCACAAAACGAAACATTGACGATAGAAGAAAACATTGAGTATAGAGTATTAAGTCAGGTGTTCGAATGGGCTGAACATATCACTATAGAAAAAACACCTGAGGAAGTAGAGAATGAGGACATTATAAGAGAAATAGTAAGTAAGTTTAAAAAGTCTAATAGAAGTTTAACATTATGAAAGTTGTAGAATTTACAGGTGGGCTGAATACCAAGATAGATCCTTCTCTATTACCTGGAAATATGTCTATAGAATTAGTTAATGCTGATTTAGCTTCTGGTGTTCTTAAGGCTATGCAAGACAAGGCAGATACAGCCGCCTATACAGGTGTATTAGCTAAGTTTATACAGCATAAAGGAAGTATCATAAGTTCTAATGACGTTGATGTAGGGTACACTGAGTACGCTAATGATTTGTATTATATGAAGTCCAGTACGTTAACACAACTACGTAATGGTATAGAGTATACTGTAGGACTTCCTAAACCTATTAATACTCTAGCAGTGAGTGGGACTGATCAAGCAGCATCACCTACAAGTGTAGTTTCAACAACCTTATATTCAGATATATTTGTTACTGGAACTCCTGCAGCTGGCGATCTACCTCCAGCAACCTATGATTATAGGTATGTATATTCTAATGATTCAAGTGTAGAATACCGTACAGTGGATTTACAGCTTGCTATTATACTACCTGACACATCTAAAACTCTGGATCCTTTAAGTAATACTAATTATAACGATTCCTTTACAGCTGATGTATACAGAAAATATTTAGGGGTTTATAGGCTTGTAGGATCTACACCTTTGGGTAGTAGTGCTATATCTATACAAGATACTGTGTTAGATATATCAGCAAATTTAGCTACAGTTACCAGTCTACCGAATGGGAAGTTAACAGTCTCAAAAGAGTATACTTATGATGTAGTAGAGTTTGATATTGTTAATTCTGTAAAGGTGTACTCTAAGATATTTACACATACAGTCACTGCAGGGATCACAACTACACATCTAGTTATAGCTGTTGCAGACCCTACCAGAACTGAGATACATAGAACATTCTTAGACCCTGTTACATTATTAGCTACTAAATACCAGTTAGCTTATTTTTCTGATGTTTTAGGGTTTATAGATTATATAGATGACCCTATATATCCTATAGTGCAGACAGTTGATAGACCTAATGGGACTTATCAATATGTGTACACTTATTATAATTCAGTGACTGGTTATGAGTCGGTACCCTCCTCAGTTTCAGATAATGTAATAGTGTTTAACGGAATAGTGTACTTAACTAATATAAGCACAATAGCAGAAGCTACAGATATTAGAATTTACAGGGTAGGTGGGGAATTAACGGTATTTACTTTAGTAGATACTAAGACTATAGGGACTTCTACTTACGTTGACTCTTTAGGGGATGTAGACATATCAGGAGCACTACTAATATCTAATGACTATGATTTCCCTCCTACAAGTTTAACCTTATTAACTGAATCTAATGGTGTACTATTAGGTGCTATAGGTGCTAGACTGCGTTTCAGTAAGCAGAGTATATTATTTGCATGGCCGGTAGAGAATTTCATAGATTTTAAAAGTTCTATAACTTGTATAACAGAGGTGGCTAATGGTATAGTAGTTGCTACAGCAACTAAAACCTTTATTATAACAGGCAATACACCGGCGGCTTACTCTAAATATGTAGTTAGTGGTGAGCAGGGTTGCCAATATGCTGCATCATATCAGAAACTAAAGAATGGTGTAATCCTTAAGTCTTCTACAGCACTCATGTTTACTGGTGGTGGAGTTCCCGAATTACTATCTGAAAAATCTTTTAATCCACTTAATATATTCATAAAGGCTTCTACTGTACATAATAACACTTATTATGCTGTAGGATCTTCAGACATTTTTGTTTATGACTTAACTAATAACAATTATTATACAATTGGCATAGTTTGTGATAATATAGGTGTTGTAGATGATAAAGTTCATGTACTTATCGGTGGTAGCTTATATCAGCTATTTACAGGTACTTCTCAATTAACTATTCAGTATAAATCACCTGTATTTACTGAAGGGTCACATTCAGAGACTAAAGTGTATAATAACATCTATATTGCTTTAAATGGTAACTTCACTATTAAAGTTTACTTAGATGAGGTGTTAAGACTAACTAAAGCATATACAACTATAGGGGTTGAGATAGAAGATATAAAACTCCCTCAAAAGTATCAAAGGGCTAAAAGCTTGCAGCTTGAGATAACCGGAACCGGTACAGTCTACGAATACGAATATAAGACTACAGGAAGACAAAATGGAAAATAGAACTCAAACAGCTAGAAGCCTAGATGACCCTCAGGTAGTTATACGTAGTCTCGATCAACTGTCTTATGATGCTAAAATCATATCTGACAGAGTTATAGCTCTGGAGACTATAGAGGCTACTAAGAATCTAGAACAGCCTAATATAGCTCTATCTGCTTACAGTGCAGCCACTATCTCAGGTCTATACACTCAAGCAGAAGTCCAGCAACTGTCAACTGACATAAAGACGTTATCTGATAAGTTGGATATCCTAATAACTTCACTAATCACTTCAAATTTACTAAAGACAGGAACATAATATGCCTTTTCATAACGAAGTAGCTGAGTTCCTGTTTGGGGGTTCAGTAGATAATGGGGACAAAGCTAGGGGGCAAAGTCAAGCTATACGAGACCAACAACTTGAACAAGCTAGAGTGCAACAAGCTGAGTGGGAACGTGTATATGGACCGATACAGGATAAAATAGCTAATAGTTTGAAGAACTTATCTGTAGCTAGTGTATCGGCTGCAGGACTTCAAGGAGTTGAGCAGGAGTTTGAAGCTGCAGGTGTTAAGATAAGGCAAAATATAGCTCAAAGGGGTTTAGAATCTTCAGGACTGCAAACTGCATTAGATAGTCGATTAGACATTAAGAAAGCTGAAGCTAAGGCAGGAATAAGGGCGGATGCTCCAGACAAGGTTTTAGATAAACAATCTAGGTTCTTATCCTTAGGGTTAGCTCAAAAAGATAGACAATCTTTAGAGAGTCAGTTACAAGGTCAACAAGCTGGTGACTTACAAAATGAAGCGTTTAGAAGGGATGAATTAGCCGCTCAAGATACTGGAAATTTTGGGACTTTATTAGACTTGGCATTTAGCCAAATCAAGCTTGATCCTGTTCGATCTGATAAACTATATGTGGCTAAAAAGGGAGCCATTAGAAGATATAACCATATTTATGATGATACCAGTGATTATGATGATTTAGCTCTACCATGTGGTGATTCTTCTTTCATTAACATATTTGATATCCCTGAATGCGATACAAGCACAATTTATGCCGCCCGGGATATCGTTAGGGGAAAAAGCGGACCATTCAACCATCTTATGTGGAAATCCACAGATGGGGGATCATCCT
>VAPC010493068.1_pt1 | contig 17117 bp, 16 predicted proteins | sample 3395121 | NCBI WGS metagenome assembly VAPC01 (sample SAMN08290434, study PRJNA428436) | hydrothermal vent metagenome | isolation source: Deep-sea hydrothermal vent chimney | place: Indian Ocean: Southwest Indian Ridge | depth 1711 m m
AGGCGACTACCGTATTCGTACTTTCCGTTGTACGGAACAGTTCCGCGTTTTGGCATTCGCGCAACTGACCTATCGGGAGAGTTTGCGAGACATAGAAGCGTCAATTGTGGGGTCAAGTCTTGTTTCTCAATTGTGGGGTCAAGTCTTGTTTCTTGCATAATCCCCCAGAAAAGTGATAAGATTAATGTATGGCAAGACCTCTGAGAATAGAATACGAAGGAGCAGTATATCACATAACATCCAGAGGAAATGCAAAGAAGCCTATCTTCAAAGACGACAAAGACCACGTAAATATTCTCGATATCCTTCAACAGGTCAATAAACGTTACAACTGGCTGTGTCATGGCTACTGCCTGATGAGCAATCACTATCATCTGGTAATAGAAACACCGGACGGGAACCTCTCAAAAGGGATGAGACAGCTTAATGGAGTGTATACCCAGAGATTCAATAATAGGCATAAACGTGTTGGACACATATTTCAAGGGAGATATAAAGCAATTCTTATACAAAAGGATAGCCATTTGCTGGAAGTATGCAGATATGTTGTGTTAAATCCGGTGAGGGCCGGGACGGTGAAAAAACCGGAAGAATGGAAATGGAGCAGTTACAGAGGAACGGTTGACATAGAAAAAGCTCAGCCATGCCTGACAGCAGAATGGATATTAGGACAATTTGCGGCAAGGAAAAGACAGGCAAAGAAGAAATATAGAGAATTTGTACGTGCAGGCATAGGGAACAAGAGTATATGGGAGAAAGTAAAAGGGCAGAGCATACTCGGGAAAGAAGACTTTTTAGAAAGCATGGTAGATTTTGTAAAAGGATATAGGGATATAAAAGAAATTCCGAAAAGACAGAGATATGTAAGCAGACCCGAACTTAATGTATTATTCAGCAGTAATGTAAAAAATAGCAGAGCAAAACGCCGGAAAAAAGCGACAGAAGCAGTGGAAAAATATGGTTATACCCAGAAAGAGATTGCCGATTGCCTTGGAATTCATTATTCTGTAGTAAGCAGGTTATTGAAAAAATAATCATAATGCAAGAAACAAGACCTGACCCCTAAAGTCGTGACCCCTAAAGTCGACCCCTAAAGTCCCCTAAAGTCATTCTGTGATTCCGGCAGATTCATGGAATTGTTTAACAGCTTTTGCTGGATTGAAGCCGGGACCCCAGATCTTTTTGCCATATGACCGGAAAAAGTCTTCGACATGGCGGCGGAACAGGGCAATGGCCGTTGATCGCGGACTTGCCTTAAGGGCTTTTCCCCAAATTTTTGCCAGCTTTGAAGGCTGAATACCTGTTTTACGGAAAACATGGATCATATCCAGAATATCCGGGTTTATAAAACGCGTTATTTTCCCAATTGACCAATAAGCAGGGTTGAGTACTCTAATAGCCAGCTTTCCGATTTTTTTGTAAAGTTTTGTGTGGTTTTTGTAGTCAAGCAGGGTGATCATGCCCCACCGGTCAATGTCCTCAGCGTAATCGACTTGAATTCCAGTTTTGTCTATTGCCTTCCTGATAGCTGATTCCAGTTGCTTCCAATTTTGCTCACTGTGATTTTTCAGATCAATTGCAAAATCGATATCCATGCTGGGTGAATTGCTGCCTATTATAGACCGCGCGGCTGCACCGGTTAAAATAGCCCTGGCATCCTGGCGAAACTCAGCGTCCACGATTTTAAAAAAAATATCTATTTGTTTTTTATTCATTGTTTTTCTGCGTGTTCCAATGATCTCACAATAAGACTGTTAATAGTTTCTGGCAAATACAGCGCACGCAACAGAAGCCACGCCTGCGCATCTCCTCTGGTAGGCAGTGGCAGGTGTTTTTTACGAGCCCGTGCGCTCTGGAGGCTGCAGCTAAGGACTTTTTTTAATAAATTGTAAAGTTGACGTTTTCTGTGATCTTTGGGGGGCTTCCCCTTTGCGACTGAACTCGCTATCTGCTCCATAACTTCCCGTGAAAGATCTTTTTCCCAGCTCTTGTGCTGCGGAGGTTCGCCATTGACGAGTGTGCCTGGTGACACCTTCAGGGCATTAGCCAACGATCGTATGGTAGTTAAAGTGACATCCTGTTTTCCCTTCTCGATGTTCGACAAATTGGGGCGTGGAAGGCCCGACAGAGCCCCAAGCTGCTCCTGGGAAAGCGATTTATGCAATCGCCACAGGAGAATATTTTCACCGAAAGTAACCATATGTTAATTGTAGTATATTTACTACAAATTGTCAATATACCTGTGCGCCATTTTAATTTCGAAAGTGTTTAAAATCATGTTTTATATGATTAATTTTTCTCTGCTATTCCACTTTAATGTTTATTTCTTTCGCATAACTTACTCTCCATATTTTTGAATCTATGTCCTTCAATACAAAGTCATAATTGACAAATTTCGGCTTTTTAAAAGAGTGGAAATCAGAGCATTTAACCTGACATGGTTTTTCTTAAATTTTTCCTGTTATTTTATTGCATTTTTATATTGTCTTTTAGCTTTTCTGAAACATGTTGATTACAAAGGATATATGTAATAAAATTCATAGTACTGTGTAACAGAGTTCATTGGGAAATGTTAATATAATATAGTGTGTTGTTTTAAAAGAGTTTTTTGTGGCATTGTAATTGCATAATCTATATATAGGGAGATACGTATGATAACTGATTGTGCTCTAAATCACCATCGAAACTATAAAATTCATTTATCATATATATAGATATAGTTAATAAATACGGAGAGTTAAAAGCATGAATAAGAAAGTATCATTTTCAATCAATATCTTTTTGATTATAGGTGTTTTTTCAGTTATGAGCGCTGTCATGGCGCCCCTGGTGTCCGGTGATAATCTTAGCCAGGTTGTAGATTCAGCCATTCTCGACAGTTTTGCTCAGGGGGAAAGCTCTGCTAATGTAATTGTTCTTTTAAAAGGGTATAAGAATTATAAGGGTATAGCAATAGCAGACAATAAATCCCGTATGTCAGCCGTGCAGTCTGTCATAAAATCTCAGCAGACTGATGTTTTGGATCAAATACCTCCATCACAGTTCAGGTTGAAACACAGATTTAAAAATATATTAGGTTTTGGAGGAAATATTACTGAAGCCGGACTGAGAGCTCTCGCTGCATCGCCTGATGTAGAAAAGATTGAAGAGGCTATCATTGTCAGGCCGAATATGGCACAGGGAATTCCCCTGATGAATGCTGTAGCAGCGCGTTCAGCTTACGATGGTACAGGAATATCCGTAGCCATTGTGGATACAGGTATTGACTATACACACCCTATGCTTGGGGGCGGCGGGTTTCCTAATTCAAAAGTGATCGGGGGCTATGATTTCGGTGATGTTAACGCTGATCCCATGGACTGTCAGGGTCATGGCACGTCTGTTGCCGGAATATCAGCGGGCACACTTGCTGCCGGCCCGGGTGATTACATAGGCGGTGTAGCCCACAACGCAAAACTATATGCCTTAAAAATAGTTCCCGGTTGTACCGGTTCTGCTTCTACCTTGGATATTATAGCTGCATGGGACTGGGCTGTTACTAATCAGAATGCTGACCCTGCTAATCCGATTCTTGCTATCAATACCAGTTTTGGCGGCGGCTACTATACATCTGCATGCGACCTATCACAATCAGGTCTGGCTGCAGCCGCTACCAATGCTGTTAATAATGGAATTACGCTTTTTGCCTCATCAGGCAATGACGGCTTTTGTGACGGCATGGGTTCTCCAGCCTGTGTAAGTGACGCTGTTTCTGTCGGAGCGGTCTATGATGCGAATGTAGGCAGTCCGGGATTTTGTATCTCTGATAGTTCATGTATCGGCGTTGAATGGCTGTCTTGTCCGGGTAACTGGGCCTGCTTTGAAACAGGCGCAAGCGCAGACCTTGTGACCTGCTACTCAAACAGCGCCGGTTTCCTTGATATTCTCGCGCCAAGCAACAATGCATATACCACTGCGCTCGGCGGAGGTTATAGTACTGGTTTTGGCGGAACTTCTGCCGCATCTCCGTATTCAGCAGGCGCTGCCGCGGTTATGCAGCATTATGCCAAGAGTACAACAGGTTCTTACTTTACACCTGCGGAAGTAAAGACGAGACTGGTGACGTACGGTGATCCTATTCTGGATTCCAAAAGCGGTATTGCAAAGCCGCGTGTAAATCTGGACGAGGCAACAGTCTGCAGTACCATGTACTACAGGGATGCTGATATTGATGGTTTTGGAGATATTAATGACTCAACTCAGTCCTGTACCCAGCCGCCCGGATATGTGCTGGATAACACCGATTGTGATGATAATGATGATAATATTTATCCGGGAGGCCCTCCAGTAAGGATTACCGGTCTGCCCCCGGTGTATTATCCTGCTCTTCAGGGGGCTTATGATGCAGCAGTAGAAGGAGATACGGCTGAGAGCAAGGCTGAATTTTTTATCGGGGACTTAAGTGTAAATAACAATATATCAGTAACCATGGATGGCGGATATAACTGTGAGTATACCGCGAATCCCGGGGACTCGACTATTGTCGGTGACCTGGTAATTACTGACGGAACACTTAGAATAGATAATTTCAGCATCATGGCTACTACTAATTAAAATGAAAAACATGAAATTAAAACGGGTCAAAAAGGGGGAATTTAAAATGAAAACAAAGATAGCGGTATTTATAACGGGATTTTTACTTATATTTGCTGCTGTGTCATCAGGGGCAGGTAACCTGATAACGAGCGGAGACGCTACCATAGGCGGTGACATAGGCATAGGAGGAGGGGTTTCCGCTGCCGGAGCCCGTCTGCTTCTGACAAAGACCGACGGGTCAGGGCCGGTGTTTGCGCTGGCTAATAACTTTGGAGAAACCTGGTTTGCAACGTTTTTCCCGAATCAGTGGAACCGTTTCTCAACCATACCCGGAGGAGCGCTTAACTACTGGCTGTTTGAGCAGTCAGTAGAGGGCAGGAACAAGGAGGTCAGGATATACGGATATCCCACAGGGGCGGCAGGGCTGGATTATGGGGCATTTCAGGTAACAGGGACAGCGCCTGATTTTCAGATTAGCACAGCCAATACCTTAATCTTGAACCCCGGAAGCGGAGTGGCCATAGGAGCTACAGGCGCAGGGGGTTATCAGCTCTGGGTAGAGGGTGAGGCATGGTCCACAGCAGGGTGGTCCAGCACATCAGACAGAAGGTATAAGAAGAATATTGAAACAATTGAGAGCGCTCTGGATACAGTATTAAGGTTAAAAGGAGTATCTTATGAGTGGGAAATTGATAAGTACGGAGATAAGGGGTTTACCAAAGGGAAACACTACGGAGTAGTGGCTCAGGAGATAGCAAAGGTACTGCCTGAGGTAGTAAGGAAAAATACCACCGGTGATCTGGGGGTTTCCTATATGGAGATGATACCGGTGCTGATAGAGGCTGTTAAAGAACAGCAGAAGATGATAGATATGCAGAAACAGGAACTGGGCAGACAGCAGAAAGAGATAGAAGAGCTTAAATCAAAAATGTAAGAGCGCAGGTTTTTCTTTGTTACTTTTTGTGCGCATGCAAAAGCAACCAAAAACATGCCCTGTGAAGATTTAAAGCTTCCTAAAGGGATCTGAAATGTAAGGAATGGTTTTATTCACATTAGCTCGCTAAAGTGCCCGCTGTAGCATTTTCTGGCGGTTCCATCAACCGGCTTCCGGTAAATTAATTCAAACCTGCCTGCCGGCAGGCAGGCTCCCCGAATTGAATCGGAACTCAGACACGAATTAATTTCTTGGCCCCCACGTCTAGTTTTGCATACGTTGTGTCCATCTTTGGGTAGCAAAACTGTGGGGGCTTAACCCTGCAGCCGGTTTCTCTCACCTGAAGTCTTCAATGGGGACATTAAAACAACAGGTTCATAGTTAAGTTATTTTTTCTTCCTGATAATAGCATAACCCCCATACCTGTAAAAAATAAAAAAACACCAAAAGTAAAAACATATTTATACGGTACAGTAATTCCGGTCCTTATATATGTTTCTGAATCTTTCCTGAATTCAGGTTTTTGTCCGCGGCTGAATATGATATCCATGTTACCCATATTAAGAAAATAATTAGAGGTAAGGCATACATCCGGGAGCGGATTAAATTTTGTAATGTATGGCAGAGTGCAGTGGGCAATAAAAGGCCGGCAAGGATGAGGATGATACCGGTTTTTTTAGCTATTCCCATTTATGCTTTCTTCTGTTGTTTATCTGACACGCTATCAGGGACTACAACTACCTTTAAAGAGTCTGGATCTTCCGAGACTATTCTGAAGCCCTGCCCGATGGAAGAGAGATTTACCCTGTGAGTTATCATATCATTAATATTAACACTTCTGTTTTCTATCAGTTTAAGCGCCTCTTTAAGGTCATCAGGTGATGCTCCATAAGAGAATTTAACCGATATCTCGTCCCTCCAGAACTGTACAGACGGGATAGATATATTATTTTGGGGGATTGCGAAAAAAAGGATCTTGCCTTTTCTGTTAACTGATGACAAACCGTATATTACTGCCTGTTCAGATGCAGTACATACTATAACAATATCCGCGAGTCTGCCGCTGTTTTTACTTTTAAGTTCGTCGGTGCTATATTTATTTGCGTTTATTGCATGATCAGCTCCAAAGTCCAGGGCTTTTTTCAGCTTATAATCATTAATGTCAGCAGCTATTACTTTTGTTTTTTTTAACTTTGCAATTTGTATATGTAAAATACCTGACACACCGGCACCTATTATCAGAACTGAATGATTCTCGTTCAGTTCTAGCAGGTTTTGTCCGGCAATGGTACAGCCAAGAGGCTCTATCATTGAAGCATGCTCAAAGGTCACATTTTTGGGAAGAAGAATCGTTCCGTACTTTACATTCTGTTCAGGGACTCTTATAAACTCTGAAAACCCACCCGGGTCATAATTTCCCGTGTGGAGTGATTCGCAGGCTGTGTAATTGCCGAGAGTACAGTGATGACAGTTGTAACATGGCACATGGTGAGAGACAAACACTCTGTCGCCTTTTTTAAATTTTTGCACTCCATCGCCGATCGCCGTAATTTTGCCCGCCATCTCATGCCCAAGGATACGCGGTGCTTTTTTAATCCTGTACCACTGCATGACATCAGTACCGCAGATGCCTGAAGCCTCCATTTTTACAAGAATTTCACCGCCTGATATATCTGGCAGCGGCCGTTCCTCAATGCGTATGTCTGTATTGTTATAATAAACAGCTGCTTTCATGATTAATACAGGGTAAAAGGGGTCAGTGAAAATTCAAGGAGATAATCCAATCACTCGAATCCTTGATTCCTTGCACCCTTGGATCCTTATTTTATTTCTTTGAATATATCCCATATGCCTCTTCTACTGAGGCGCCTTTATGAACGATGGCTTTTATTGCTTTAATCATCCCGACAGGATTATCGCTTTGGAAAATGTTTCTGCCCATATCAACACCTGATGCCCCTTCGCTGATAGCATTTGCTGTCATCTGAAGAGCATCTTTTTCCGGTATTTTTTGTCCTCCTGCCATAACAATAGGCACAGGACAGCCCTCAGCTACTTTATGGAAATCATCGCAATAATATGTTTTGACTATGTGTGCACCGATTTCAGCAGCTATTCTGCAGGCGAGTCCCAGATAACGTGCGTCCCTTGCCATTTCCCTGCCAACGGCGGTTATAGCCAGCACAGGCATTCCGTGTCTCTCGGCTGAGTTTATTAACCTGCCGAGATTCGATATCGTTCTGTCCTCGTTCTCAGCGCCGACAAAAATAGACATTCCAACACCTGATGCATTAAGCCTGACGGCCTCTTCCATAGATGTTGTGATGTCCTCATTGGATAATTCCCCCAATATGCTTGGACCGCCGGAAACCCTGAGACAGACAGGGGTATCGGTTTTTGGGTCAATCGAGGTTCTAAGCATCCCCCTTGTTATAAACAGGCAATCAGCATGAGGAACAAGCGGCATAATACTTTTTTTAATGTCCTTCAGTCCTGTTGTAGGGCCCTGGAAATAACCGTGGTCAACTGCGAGCATAACTGTTTTCCCTGTCATCGGCCTGAAAATACGTGAGATCCTGTTTTTCATTCCAAAATCCATAGTTTGCCTCCTGTTTGTATGGTATTTATTTAATGGTTGTTTAATGTCTATAAACAGTGAGCGTTGTCAATCCAGCTCGCTTATAAGTCTTTCCAGATAATCTTTATCTGTATCGTTTAATTTATCAAATTTAAAGGCAACATGATAAACAGGCACGGCACAGTGATTTCTTTTAATACTGTTTTTCAGGGATGCCCATACGACCAGTCCGGAAGGAGTTATTGTTTCGTTATTTATGCTGCTTATCTGAATCCTGTATTTAGTGTTCATAATCAGATGTTTTGTAGTCTCAAGAAGTATGCCGCCCAGACTTATATCTTTTATCCTGACGTCATCTGCAAGAATAAGTTTTGCATTATACCTGTTTCCGGTTTTAAAGCGTTCGAACAGACGGGGCAGAAAATTCCTCATTTTTTAAATCCTTTTTTAACTGGTTTTTTTGAATATTGCTATGTACGGCAGATTTCTGAATTTGTTCTCATAATCCAGTCCATAGCCCACGACAAATTTATCAGGTATTTCAAACCCAATATAGTCCAGATGTATGTCCGTCTGTCTCCTGATCTTTTTATCGAGAAATGTGCATATTTTTAGTGACGCCGGGTTTTTTGCAAGGAGCATGTCCTTGATGTTTCTAAGTGTAAGTCCGGTATCGACAATGTCTTCAATAAGGAGTACATGCCTGTCCTTTATGTTTTCCCTTAGCTCCGCATGGAAATTTACTTTGCCAGTGCTGTGTGTTTTTACATAACTGGAAGCGATCAGAAAATCTATTGCCATGGGGACCTGTATTAATTTCACAATATCAGAGAAAAACATGAAAGCCCCTTTTAAAATTCCAACTGCTATAATCTCTCTGCCTTTGTAGTCTGAAGATATTTTTGTCGCCATCTCTTCTGTCCTTTTTTGAATCTGCTCAACGCTGAACAAAGGTTTTCCAATGATCATTTTATCCTCCGGAAAGTTTGTATAGTATGGAATACCAGATAGTAGATTATATAATTTTTCCGCTTATATTTCACTTATAATATTTTTTTCAGAGCCCTTAGCAGAAAAGACTGAAAGTTTTTTCGCCTGCCTGAGCCGGTCTTTTAATATGTTTGAGGGCTTATAAGTCTTTCACTTTTGTCTACCCTTTCTTCCGGAGAATGGAAGTATTTGTATCTGAAAATGGCATCAAGACCGTGACAGTCTATGCAGATATTGTTGTAACTGACATTACGAAGAAAACTATTTGTCGCATTGCCTTCAAGGTTTTTGCCAATTCCTTTTTCTTTGACAATCGGGCTCCATTGGTGCGCATTGTGACATGAAGGACATGAAATATTTCCTACATTTATCAGTTTGCCCTCGCTGTCATAAATAGGCGCATAGTCAATAGCTGATTTATTGTTCCTCATAATATTGTTTATCAATCTTTTTTTAGGATGAGTCCCTATGGCAGGGAATTTATTTTCCGCGATATGCCCTTCAGAATGACAGCTGGTACATAAGTCGTTTATCATCTCATCATTGAAAAAATATGAACCGAACGTTCTTGCCCAGAGCTTAATCTTGTTAGGGCTGTTGTGAACAAGATGGCAAGCCCCGCATTGCCCTGATTCTTTTACGGTCTGTCCCATCAGGTTTGTGGCCTCAGGCGCGGTCACGTTAAGGTCATGATCTGTTCCAACAATGAGAGCCTTATCAGGATGGCAGGCATTACATAAGTCAGATGAAGGGAAATTCGCTTTTCTAAGAAAGCTGTTAGTTGCGTCACCTTCCACATTTTTGTTTGGATAGTTCGTAACAGGATTGACCGGGTCCCAGACATGCGGCTCATGGCATGTGATACAGGCAACTTTTCCGTCAGCTTTTTTGTTTCCTTTATTGTCATATAAGGGCAGTGTAGAGGTAATATTGTATTTCTCCAGAGTTACATTAACCGGGTGGTAGTTTTCTCCTATAAGCTTGGTTTTTGCCACTCCTTTTTTGTTATGACATGTAGTGCATAGCTGAGTAACAAAATCTTCATTTTCGGAAATGTCCTTTGCCCATATAAAATCTGCAGTTGCATTATGGGGTATATGGCATGCCCCGCATGGCCCGGAAACTTTTGCAGTGAAGCCCTGAATATTTTTCTCATCCGGGACAGTTACTTCCAGGTTGTGATCAGAAGTTACAAGCTGTTTCTTGCCAACGTGGCATTTTAAACAGAGTGTTGAGGATAGGTTGTTGGATACCCTGAGAAAACTGTTTGATGCGTCTCCTTCAATATCCTTACCCCCTTTGTTATCCGGGTTGGAGGGGTCCCATCTGTGGATATCGTGACAGGTGAAACATTGCACCCTGCCTTGAGGATTTTTTGCCCCGTTCGGTGAGAACAAAGGAAGGTCGGCAGGAATTGCCGATGCTGAAGCAGGCTCAACATTGATAGGATGAGAGTATTTGCCAACCTGTTTAATCTGATGTCTGTTGTCTTTGCCGTGACATGTCATGCACATCTGAGAAGCCGGATTTCCGGGTTTTATGGCTCTGGCCCAAAGTTTTTTTCCGGCTGCATTGTGAGGGGTATGGCATGCTCCGCAGGGGCCTGACTCTGATAATGATTGCTGTTTTATATTTTTCTCATCAGGCAGGGTTATACGCAAATCATGTTTTGTGTTGATTATATCCCTTTTTTGTTCATGGCAGACAAGGCATAGTTCGGATTTTCTGTTATCAATAATTAACAGTTTATCTCCTCTGGCACCGTGTACCCTGTGACAGCTCTGGCAAATGACAATGTTTTTTTCAATTGCCTGTTTACTCCCCAGACCGAAAAGCCTGGCCGGCAGTTTAAGAGATGATACCTTATGTACCTGGTGTCCGTTAGAGAGTTTATAATCTGCTTTGTCACTGTGGCATTTTTCACATAAGCTTGAATCAACATTGGTTTCCCTGAATAGTGATGTTTTGCCTGTGGGGTCACCATGGGGAGCTGCACCCCTGCCGTGTGCGGAATGGCAGGTTCCGCAGTAGACTTCACCTCTTACATTCAAGGGCAGACTGGATGGGATTGTAACGTTTTTGGAAGGTTTAACAGACGTTTTATGTCTGTTATATTTCCATGTTATGTATCGGGAATCATTAATGTAACCGTCATGACAGCTATAACAGATTTCTTCGGAACTGACAACCCCCTGAGTATCTGCCATAAGGACATTTCCCGGCTGCCACTCTATTAGAGATTCCTTATCGGTTCTAAAGTCTTCCAGCCACATGATGTGGCAGACAACGCAGTCCCTTTTTGAGGATATGTCAAGTGCAAAGGCAGTAGATGCTAAAACAAGATACATAAAAATTGTCAGCAAGTAAATTGCCGTTCTAAATTTTTTTAACATATTTGTTAGTGTTAGTTTTTTGTGTCAGTGCTTAGTGACAGTGTCTGTAAAATCTTTTCACTGACACTTACACATACACTTGCTTTTACTCCAATATTTTCAGAACAGTTATTTTATTAGCTCTCATTTCTACAACTAGCAGCCTGTTTTTTTTATCTACGACCATTCCTACCGGTGTAATAAACTTTCTTTTTTTGTCCTTTTCACAGATAACCCCGAGGAATTTTCCCATATCAGTGAATACCTGTACTACACCCATGTAGCTGTCACTGATGAATACTCTGCTTTTTTTGTCTATTGCAACTCCCTTGGGCCTGAACAAATTACCCTGTAATACTCCCCATGAGCCCATGTTGGAGATAAATTCACCATGAGGGGTGAATTTTTGAACTCTTGTGTTTAATATGTCCACAACAAAGACTTCATTGAATTTGTTTAAAGCCATAATCCCCGGGTATCTGAACATCTCGTTTTCTTCGCCAAAACTTCCCCATTCAAAATCAAAAGCGCCATTTTGCCTGTAAGTCCTTATCTTATGGTTATTATTATCAGATATATAGAGAAAGTTGTTGAGGGCTGATGCAAGGACATCAACCGGGTCTGTGGGTTTTTCGCCAGGACCGGATTTTACTTTAAACATATACAGGAATTTCCCCTTTAAATCGAATACCTGAATCCTGTGGTTGCCTGAATCAGCAATAAAAACTTTACCTGATTTAGAGATATCTATTCCGAGGGGATATCTGAATTGTCCTTTTCCACTGCCCATTTTGCCAAAAGCAAATTTCCATCTGCCTTTATTGTCTACTACTATTATTCTGTTGTTTACACCGTCAACCAGATATATATATCCATTTGGTCCTATAGAGAGGTCACTGGGCTGGTCAGGGTTTGGTTTGATATCAAAAAGGAATTTAGTATTAATACAATCTAAAGAAAAAGAGGGAGTTGGAATGCTGAGCATGTACAGCACAGCAATAAAGCAAACCGGGATAAGCCTTTTTGTAATAAGGCTGTAACTCATCATAAGCAAAGTAAAACATAAATTGTTCGGCATAAATACCCTTAAAACTATATTTTAGTAGTTAGCGGGCTGGAAGGTCAACAAAACTTTTCTCTCTGAACGTGGCGGGGAAAACCGGATAAAATTTATTCAGCAGATTAAAATCATGGCAGGCAAAAAAGTTATGGACAGGGGCGGTTAAATTAAAACAATTTGATTTCTTGTTTAATTTAACAGTGCTGTCAGGGAATAGTGCAGTAACTCTGCACTAAATGACTTTACAACGGGTCCATCAGACCTGTTGTGTTAAGCCGCCGGACTCAGATATTAATCCTTGAACAGGTTCGGCAGATAGAATTTTTCGTATTTAGTTATCATGCCCGCTACATTTAACTGTTCCAGATCTACAATCCTGTTTTCAGCAAATCCCATGTTTCTGAAATCAAGAAGACCTTTTTTAGAGTGACATGTTTTGCATTCATGACCTTTAGGTTTTATGTTTATATGGAATTTCTTTTTGACGTTGTCTCTCTGCTCGGGTGTAAGCTGGTCTCTTATCCGCATGTAGTCCTGGGCTAACGGGGCATCCTGCATCTGAATCGCAGTTGTCAGCTTCCCATCTTTCATAAAATAAGGGGCAATTCTTGAGTACTGGTCTTCGACTGCAACCAGGTTTCCGGTTTCGCGGTCATAACTTGTTCCGAAAAACGGCCCTTTTGGGTTTTCGTCAAGAGGGTTATACCACTTGTAGGTTACCTTGATTCCCTTCTGTTCCTCAATATGGCATGTTTCGCAAACAAAAAACTGAGTATGCATATTAAGGAGGGCCCTGACCTTTTTATGCTTGCTGTGAGGGTAATCTGAGTGGCATATGTAGCAGACAGTACGCATGTTTTCCGGCATCGGAGTGGCTTCAGCAATATTGTGGAAGTGTCTGTGCACCTCAAACTCTTCCTGCTTCCTGACCTCTTCCAATATCGCAGAGCGATTGCTCTCATCTATCTTTGTTTTCAGCGGTTTTAAAACAGCAGGTCCATGCGGAGCAAAAGATAGATGATAAAGGACTCCACCTAATACTGTAAGTGTAACTATTTTAAAAATAAATCCAATTATATAGACTGCTGCAGGATGTTCCAATCTTTTAGGTTTGCCGGGCAATTAAAGGTCACCTCCTGTTTGATTCTTTTTTATATTGTTCAGTCTGATGTTAATCATTGTAGTCAAAGGCTTCACTTTTGTGAAATACCGTTAAAATCCCTTTTCTTTTAAAAGATTTTTCATGTACTCCCTTTCTTCAGGTATTTCATCAAGATTTTTCAGGTATTCGATAAAATGCTCCTCTATCTGGTGTTCGCGTGTAATTTTTCCGGTTAAGAATGTCCATTGAAGAGGGAATCTTCCGGGGACAAGGTGTACATTGGACCAGTGCCAGAAGACTACAACAGTTATCGCCATAATAGCTTCATCCGCGTGCATTAATCTTGCAAGGTCCTGGAAAAAAGCAGGATTGGGCCATATTTTTGCCATTGTTTCAGGGAATAATAAAGTAGAGCCAGCGGCTATCAGAACAAAACTTCCCCAAAGAATAGCAAGATAATGAAGTTTTTGCTTATACATGAATTTGTTCATAATGGGACGATACTGTTCAAATCCAAAAAAGTACTTCATGTCATGAACAATATCATGAATGTCTTTTAAAATGGGTATCTGGGTCCTTTGAATATCAAACTGTTTTTTGACTATACTGAATACCGTACCGGAGATGATCGTAAGCAGGTGATAAATACATGCCAGAACCATTATAAAAGCAGCTACCCTGTGTATAAGCCTTGCCATATCGGTTCCGCCAAAAAGGCTTATCATATATGGCGCCCAGAATAGACTGCTAAAGTGCAGCGGCAGACCGGTCGCAGCAAGCACAAGAAAAGTTGTAAATATCAATATGTGCTGAATAACAATGTGAATGGAGTATCGGGGTAAATCTCCTAAAGGGTCTGATTGTACGTGTTTGTAGATATCTCTGGGAATATTTCCTACACCTTCAACATGTGTGTGATCAGCCTTTGAAGAATTTTTATTAGCAGAAACCGCGATATTTTCTGAAGATGCTGACATAATACCTCCTCTTTTATTCATAACTAAGTGTCAGTTTTCTGTGTCAGTGTCAGTAAAAAGGAAGTGTCAGTTTTTTGTGTCAGTGTCAGTTAAAAGATTTTCCTGTCACTAACCACTTACACATACACAGCTTCATACTGTCACTAATCACTTACACAGACACTTATTTTTACTTTCACTGACACTTTATTTCTGCTATTCTTTATCCCAGCGCTTTGATTTTCCGCGCCAGGTTGTGCCCCGTCTTATCTGCCACTTTATACCGTCTTTTTTTCTGCCGAATGTTTCAACAAGCATGAGGCCTACAAGGCCGAACACAGAACCGTAAAATGCGAATTTCAGTCCGAGGTTTACGAAATACAAGGTCGGTTTCTCTTCACGTGTAATACCGGAATGAACATCAATTTGAATAAATCTGCTGTTTACGTCTTTATGGCACTGTTTACATGTTTCAATACGGTTCTTTTCGTTAACCATAGCCAGTTTATTATCTTTTTTGTAAATGTCATGTATTGCTGTTGTAGCGTGGCAGCTGATACAGTCAGCGGCCTTCTCAGAGCCCAAAGAAACAGCCTTGCCATGGATTGAATTCTTATATGTTTCTACTGATTCGAGGCTTTCTTTTGAGACTTTGAATCTTTTCATTAATTCAGTATCTTCATGACAGTTTTTGGAGCACAGTTTTACAATTGCCTGAGGGGATCTGGATGTTTTGTGCCTTAAGCGGTGAGTAATGTGTTTATAAGCCTGTGTTACACCTTTTCTTTCGTGACAGTTAAGACAGCGGCCTAATGTTTGTTCAAAGGCTATCCTGTCTTCATCAACCTGGGTGAAAACGGGATTGAGATGGCAATATTTACAATAAGGTTTAGCCTGTTTTAGTTCAGCCGAGTCTTCCGGTTTAATCCCGTGAACGCTTTTGTTATAGACATCTATTATTTTTTTGTGCGAAAAGTTTTCTTTGGAAAAAGGCGGTTTAATATGGCATTCGTTTGCACAGCTCACCTCTTCAGTTACAGGATCGTGAGGCAGCTTTGTTATATATGTATGGCAGTCTCTGCAAGGGACGTTTCTGTGGACTGTATTAGCGTAGATGTTCTCGTCAACATTATAATTTCTTTTTAATCCTTTTTCATCAATTCTTCCAAGCTGTTTGTATTTATGACACATGAGGCAGTTTTCCTTGTCTGCTGCTTCTGCCTGTGAACCAACAGATAAAATCATTAGTACTACCGCAATGAACAAAGAAGGTATTATGAAAAGTTTTGATATCCTCAAATCTCTCTCCCCCTTAAGGTTTATGTGCATTTTATTGACCGACATACATTATTAATAAAAAAATAAAAGCGGTTTTAAAAATACATATAGTTCAGTACAAACAGCACGATTTTACAATAAAATATTATATATGTAAAGAGTTTTTTTGGTATTATGGAACTCCACTGGCAAGCCCGCCTACCGGCAGGCAGGTCGCACTACTATGACAGACAAACTGGCAGGTTTACATGCCGTAGGCATGCAGGCCCCGAACCTGATGTTTTTATCCTGTGGCCTGCTGCACAACATGCAGAACATCTTTCAGCTGGAAGGGCTTGTTGATACATTTAAAAGCATAGTTACAATAGGTTTCATCCTGGAAATTTTGATTAAAATATGCCGAAATGATAATTACTGGTGTAACTATCCCCATACTCTGCATTTTTTCTAACAGCTCAATACCATTTACCTTTGGCATATCCAGGTCGGTAACAACGATATCATACTTGAACCTCTCAAGCTTTTTGATGGCCTCCTCGCCATCCATTACAGCATCTACGCTATAGCCGGCTTCTCTGAAGTAGTTGCCCAGTGATGATCTGATGAGATTTTCGTCATCAGCGACCAGAATCCTCTTTTTATTAACAATAAGTTGTCCCATTTCTTCGGATTACAAAAAACTCCTAATAAAATTATAAGCAAAAATTATGCTAATCGTAACAACTTGATTTTTAAGGTTGTTTTCATTGGCCAGCGGTGTTTTTTTAGGGGAAATTCCTCATAGCTGAGGAATTTCCCCTACTTTACAATCAAATAAAGTGACAGTAAAGCTAAAGAAAGTTACGAGTTGCGTGTTACGGGTTAAACAAAACAAATAAAACAAACAGTTACGGGTTGCGGGTAAAAAAACATGAACCATGAACTTTTTGCTCTCTATATGATTGGTACTGTTTTTTGCTCGTATCAGGCATGCAGGCCTCCAACAGTTTGTTGTTGTCTTTAATCTTAACACGCAACCTGCCTACCGGCAGGCAGGCTTGTAACCCGCACCCCGCCTGTTGAAGCAAAGCGGAAATCCCGACCCTTCGGGGCCCCGTGGTCCAAGTTACTTGGAGCTTTACGGGGTAACTCGAAACATTTTTATGAGTTGAGAAATTAACTATGAACGATTAACAAACAACTTAAGTGTCAGTGTCAGTGAAAAGAAAGTGTCAGTTTTTAGTGTCAGTTTTAGTTTGTTTTAAACACGCAACCCGAAACACGCAACTCGTA
>VAPC010148296.1_pt1 | contig 17106 bp, 15 predicted proteins | sample 3395121 | NCBI WGS metagenome assembly VAPC01 (sample SAMN08290434, study PRJNA428436) | hydrothermal vent metagenome | isolation source: Deep-sea hydrothermal vent chimney | place: Indian Ocean: Southwest Indian Ridge | depth 1711 m m
ATTTTTACACCCCGTGGTAACAGGTTGCGAAAGTCGCAGAATTCTCTGATCGCCTCGGTCAACCCGGTGCGCAATCCGTTAACATGCGTTCCTCCTTGCGGCGTCGGAATCAAATTGACATAACTTTCTGTAACACCCTCGCCTTTTTCTGGTAACCACAGCAAAGCCCAGTCAACCGCCTCTTGCTCGCCCTGTACCGAAATAAGAAAAGGTCGTTCGGGGAGCAACTCATACCCCGAAAGCGCGTCGAGTAAATAGTCAGACAGTCCATCTTCGTAAAACCATTCCTCCGACTCCCCGGTTTTTTCAACAAAAAACCTGATCCTCAATCCAGGGCATAAAACAGCCTTGGCACGCAGTACATGCTTTAACTTACTGATCGAAAAGGCAGCGCTGTCAAAATACTGCCCATCCGGCCAAAACCTTATCGTGGTACCCGATTTCTTCTTAGCTACCTTGCCGATTTCTATCAGTTTACTTTTTCTGTCACCGTGCTCGAAACCGATCGAATACTCCTTGCCCTCCCGTCGCACGCGAACGTCCAGACGACTCGACAAAGCATTGACCACCGACACACCGACCCCATGCAACCCCCCGGAAAACTGATAATTTTTGTCAGAAAATTTTGCCCCGGCGTGCAACTTGGTGAAGATCACCTCGACCCCGGGGATACCCTGCTGGGGGTGTATATCGACTGGCATGCCACGCCCATCGTCGATCACGCTAAGCGATTGATCGGCATGCAGAATAACTCCAATTTGAGTAGCAAATCCGACAACTGCTTCATCCACGCTATTGTCGATAACTTCTTGTGCCAGATGGTTGGGCCGAGTGGTGTCGGTATACATGCCCGGTCGTTTCTTAACCGGTTCCAGCCCCGTTAATACCTCGATCGAAGCCGCATCGTACAGATTCTTCAAATGTTAACTTCCTCTTTTCGAGAATATTTAAAACTATGCCGAATTATAACGGTTTCGGCCTTGAAATGGAGATCGATTTGATTGATATAATGCGTATTTTTTCAGGATTAGCATTTATGAGCGAGTCACCTTATATTCACAACGTCAGCGCGCAGGAATTCCAGGCGCTTGTAATTGAAAACTCGCTCAAGCAGCCGGTGCTGGTAGATTTTTGGGCCGACTGGTGCGAACCATGCAAAGTCATAATGCCGGTGCTGGCAAAACTGGCCGAAGAATATGCCGGTAAATTCATACTCGCCAAGGTAGATACCGAACAGGAAAAGGAGCTGGCCGCACATTTTGGCATCAAGAGCCTGCCAACGATGAAATTGTTCGTCAATGGTCAGATCGCGGATGAACGCATGGGGGTAATTCCCGAATCCGAAGTTCGCGCTTTTATCGATGCTTTCATCGCTTCGGAATCAGACAAGATAATGAGCATGGCCATGCAGGCGCTTGGTGAAGGTCGTGCTGAAGAGGCATTGGCATTGATGAATCAGGCCCTGACTAAAGATCCCGAAAATGCGGATTTAAAAATCAGTATCGCCAAAATAGTCGCCGCGCAAGGCGACCGAGAAAGCGCACTCGCATTAATCGACAGCCTCAGCGACGAAGACAATAAGAAAGACGAAGCGGTCAAATTACGCGCCGAGATCGATATCGCCAGGCAACTCGAAAATACGCCTCCATTGCAGGAAATCGATCAACGCCTGAGCGACGATCCGAACGACCTTGAGGCGCTTTGGCAAAAAAGCCTCCACCTTTCAGCGACCGCAAATTATGACGAAGCCATGGATTGCCTGTTAAAAATCATGATCATCGATCGCCAGTTTAAAAACGACCTGGGCCGTACCAGCCTGATATCACTATTTGACCTGCTCGGTGGCGAACACCTCAGCGTTCAAAAGTATCGGCGCAAAATGTTTACCTTGTTGCATTAATCGCCCTTAAATTTGTCGGGTTTAATTCATTCGACCATTGATTAGAGGCGAAATGCGACCGGTCGACTGAATTCGACCCTTGGTAAAGCTCTCCAGCTCGTAGGGTTGAATTTATTCGACCAATAATCACTATTCACCCTCGCGGGTGGTGGGTCGCATGCATCGATTGCAGTCTGGCCTGTGCGATATGAGTATAGATCTGGGTGGTCGACAGGCTGCTGTGCCCTAGCAGCATTTGCACGGTACGCAGATCGGCCCCGTGATTGAGTAAGTGTGTTGCAAACGCATGACGCAGCGAATGGGGAGAATAAGTAGTTTTGATTCCTGCCACTAGCAGGTGTTTTTTAATATTTTGCCAAAAAGCCTGCCGCGTGATGGTCTTGCCCCGGCTGGATAAAAAAAGACCATCATCTGCCACATTCTGGCGCTGCAATTGCGCACGTGCCTTTTGACTATACTGTGCCAGCCAGTATAAGGCTTCCTCGCCTACTGGAATCACTCGCTCCTTATTACCTTTGCCCGTGAGTCGCACGAGGCCAAGGTTGGTGTTAACCTGGCTCACCTGTAGCGATACCAGTTCACCGACTCTAAGACCAGAGCTATACATTAATTCCAGCATGCAGCGATCTCTTAATCCAAAGCTGGCGTTAATATCGGGTGCCGCGAACAGGCGTTCAATATCCTGCTCGCTCGGAGTCTGCGGTAGTATCCGGTGAATCTTTGGTGCGTTGATCAATGCGGTTGGGTTATCAAGCCGGTCGCCCGATTTTACCTGGTGTCGATAATATTGCTTGAGCGTCGACAATAGCCTCGCGTTAGTTCTCGCCGAAGCACCCGCAGTAAATCGCTGCGACAGGTAATTCTGAATATTTGCCTGGCTGGCTCTTTGCAAAGTCAACTTTTGCTTTCGCAGCCATTCGGAGAAGTGTTTCAAATCCAGCCGATAGGCATCCAGGGTGAGTGTTGCAAGCCCTTTTTGCGACCAGATAGAATCAATAAACTGGTCGATTACTTTTTCTTCGTTGTCCATTCCTAATTTGTGATTCACACAGTTCGGGCAAAAAAAGGCACAAATCCATGTGCCCTATGATCCAGATACATTCTACCTATTTTTTTAAACTTTTTGTTTTCTTCGTTTTCAGGGCCTTATCAAGCGCTGAATTCGCTTTCTTGTCCCAATGACTGAGAAATTTTCCAACCGCCGCATCCCGTTGACTGGTCAACCTGGATATTGCCACTTCTCGTTTTTTGGCACCTTTTAATTCTTTTTTTAGATTTTTTAAATCATCCTTTAGAGACGCAATTGTTTCCCTTAAAATCTTTGTCCTGGACGCTGCTGGAGAACTTTTAGTGGCTGCCTTCTTTTTTACTGCAGACTTTACGGCTTTCTTCTTAACCACGGTTCTTACTGCTTTCTTCTTAACCAGGGTTCTAGCTGCTTTCTTTTTGAAGACTGTTCTTGCGCCTTTCTTTTTTACCACAGGTTTTTTTACCACTTTCTTTTTCGCTACAACTTTGACCGCCTTCTTTTTAACCGCGGTTCTGGTTGCTTTCTTTTTTATTGCAGCTTGCTTCCCTTTAACGGGTTTCTTCGATATTTTATCTTTTTCTGACTTTGTTACTTTTATTGTTTTCACCATTACCCGTCTCCTCGCATTTATTTGTCCCAATTATTATAAAAATCATTTTCAATAATACAATAGCCCCCCAGAATTAATTATTGTTGGCACTTTGAATAATTTTTAGAATAAAATAAAACTTTATACGAATTATACTCATGGCTACTCGTCTCCACACCAGTTGTCCTCCAGCAGGTTTAATCAGACAGTTCGCGGCAATGCTTTACGACAGTCTTCTCATATTCGCGATTTTATTCGTTGTCGTGGCGGTATCTATAGCCTTTAACCAGGGCGAAGCAATAGAAAATAGTCCAACCATCTATCTGGCTTTATTTCTGGTAATACTTGTATTTTACAGCTGGTTCTGGAGTAAATCGGGGCAAACCCTGGGCATGCGTGTGTGGAAAATTCGGATTATTTCGGATTTTGGCGGTAATCCCAACTGGTCGATCAGTTTCTTACGTATCATATTCGCAATTTTTTCTATCGCCTGTTTTGGGATGGGATACTGGTGGCGCCTGTTCAAACCCTATACCTGGCACGACAAACTTAGCCAGACCAAAATAGTCGACGTATCTTCACTTCCGGTTGGGGAGCGATAGATAAGTATCTGCCGACCTGTGGTTTATCAACGTGAATTTGATGGGCCACTAATACCATGCGATTGCTTTCTAACCAGTAAATAACCCGCCAATATAAAAAATAATAGTGTGGGTAAAAGTGCGTTGATCGCAGGATAAATGTTGACCTGTTTACCCAGTTGCACGAGAAGCTTGTCTGCAGCGACATAGCTTAAACCCAGTAAAATACCAACGATGATCCGTATCCCTGTATTGCCCTGTCGTTGTGACCCCAATACAAAGGGTATCGCAAGAATACACATGACCAGTATTGTGAGTGGTGCGAAAACTTTCTGCCAGAAAGTTAAACTTTCTATCGAGTCATCAAGATTATTTTCCTGTAAAAATATTCGATAAGTATACAGGTCGACACTCGACATATGCCGGGGTTCGATCATTAATGCCTCCAGTAGCTGACTGGAAATATTCCCCGGATATATCATCTCGTCCAGATTTCTGACTTCTACAGTTCGTTCACCAATGATTGTCTGCCGCACCTTTTGCAAGCGCCATCGACCATCGAGTGGGATTGCACTATCGGCCTTAATCGTCGATATTAACCGCCCCTGTTGGTCGAGCTGATAAATTTCTATGGACCGCGCTATGCCCTTGGGTAGCAAAAGCTTTATATAGAGGATGCGGTTTTCGTCCTTTACCCATAAGCCTTTCTTTCCACTTAAAGCCTGGGTTGCATTGATCGCGGAAGACCTGATTTCACGCAGACTGGTTTCGCTCATCGGTACTACCCAGTCTGCCAGTAAAAAACTAATCAATGCCAGAAGCAATGCGGCCCGGAATACGGTTAACAATAACTGGGCAACGGAAATACCCGCTGCCTGCATCGCGATAATTTCACTATTACTCGCGAGCGAACCGAGGTTCAAAATAGTACCGAGTAATATCGCAATCGGCATATATTCGACAATTTTACCCGGGACGACGAGTGCTGAATATTCGATCACATGCAACAAGGTATAATCCCCGCGACCAATATCTTCCAGCTGACCGATAAAAGTAAAAAAAACCCCCAGACTCACCAGTATCGCTAGCGCCATAAAGGTGCCCTGGTACACGTGCCGGTAAATATAGCGATTAATAATCACCTGGGGACGAGCCTCCTGGGAAAAAATGATGCGCGATTTCTCTTCAGCAGGAGGGACAGTGTCAACAACACGAAACCCAGGTGAATCCACCAGAAATTGATTAGCAGGGGGATAGATTCGGCTTCGAGTTGTGCTCGCGTATAGGCCAGCAGGTTGAAGTAAACCATATAGACCAGCAGCGCGTACCCTACCTTGCCGTAGCGGCCTTGCCTCGGCGCTATATAAGATAACGGAACCGCCAGCAAAGCGAGCACTAAAAGCACGACCGGGATTGCGAAGCGCCACTGTAACTCCACTTTATCGTAGAGTTTCGTGGATCGCCACAGGTCATCGGGTGACTTTTCTTCCTTTCGTAAGATTTGATTCTGTCGGTTCTTTTTCTTTTTCACCAATATGCCGTGCTGCTCAAAATCTATAATCCTGTATTCTTTTTTTCCAGCCTGTCCCTCAGATCTCTGTCCCGGCCCCACCACTAAAAACAAATCCCCGGTGATCTCATCAGTCTTTTGTCGACCTGTTTTAGCAGTCTCTAGAATCATAAGATCGCGGTTAGTCTGACTGATGATAATATCGCTTAATTCGAGCCTGTCCTCGCTTATCGATTTCATAAAAAATACATACTCGCCATTTTTACTTTGATTAAACTGGCCCGCGCGCATTTGCTCAAACTCGTAGGTATTTTTTTCACGATCCACACTATTTTTTGCGCTAAGTTGTACCTGCGAATTGAGCCAGACGCTGATATAAAGGCTGACCATGAATACTGGCACGATGACGATCAGGATGGGACGGTAAAAGTGCCTGTAACCCATGCCACAGGAGTTCATAACCACCATTTCATGGTCCTTGTACAGGCGGCCGAAAGCGAACACGATCCCCAGGAAAAAACCAATGGGCAATAACAGAGAAAATATATTGATCGACTGGCTTAACAATACGGGCCAAAGCGCCTGTTGCGGGACATCACCATCGGCGATATCGGATAGTACGCGCCCCAGTGCGTTACTCATTAATATAATGAATAGAATCAGCACCGTCGCGCAGCAACTTTTTAAAATTTCCAGCGCCAGGTAACGCGTAATAATATTAGGCATCGCAATATTTCATATAGACGTATCGGCCAACATCCAATTTCACCACGGATTGGTTAAACCTGACCTGAATAATCGTAGTCACAGATAAATTACGACTGGTTTTTTTTCATACTTCACGTATCTTATCGCGTTATCGAATATACCAACACTGGAATATCATGGAATTCAACGTAAAAACCAGCGCCCCCGAAAAACAACGCAGTGCCTGCCTGATTATAGCCGTGTGGCAAACACGAAAACTATCCATATCTGGCGATTTGCTGGATAGGGCCAGTGGCGGTTTTCTGTCTGAAATCCTGAAAAGCGGTGATATGGATGGCCGACCAGGCCAAAGCTTGATGCTCCATAATGTACCAGGCATTCCGGCTGAACGGGTACTGCTGGCTGGCTGTGGTAAAGAGAGTGAAATGAACGAGCAAGCCTTTATAAAGGTATTACAAGGCGTGGCCAGCACACTGGAAAATTCGGGCGCCAGGGACGCTTGCTCTTACCTGACGGATTTATCAATCAAGGAGCGCGACACCGAATGGAAAATTCGCCACAGCGTGTTACAGATCTGGCAAAGTCGTTACCAGTTTGAACGACTCAAGAGCGTCACGCCAAACCAGAAAAAGGCCTTGCGTAAATTAACCCTGAACGTGCCGGAACAACGCCACCAGGCTAAGGCAAAACTGGCCGTCCAGCAGGGAGTCGCTATTGCGAAAGGCATGGATCTCGCACGCGACCTGGGGAACCTGCCAGGCAATATCTGCAACCCGGCCTATCTGGCCCAGCAGGCCAGAAAACTGGGCAAGGAACATGGGAATCTCAAAATCGAGGTGCTCAATGAAGCCGATATGCGCGAACTGAAAATGGGTTCGTTGTTATCGGTAAGCGCAGGCAGTCGCCAACCTGCAAAACTCATCATACTGCAATATAGTGGCGGTAAGCCGAAACAAAAACCAGTGGTGCTGGTCGGCAAGGGTGTTACTTTTGACTCCGGTGGCATATCGCTCAAACCCGGTATCGCCATGGACGAAATGAAATTTGACATGTGTGGCGCAGCCTCGGTCATCGGCACCATCAATGCGGTGGCAACGATGAAATTACCGATCAATGTTGTCGGCATTATCCCCACGACCGAAAACATGCCCGATGGTCTCGCAACCAGACCAGGGGACATCGTTACTAGCATGTCTGGTCAGACCATCGAGATTCTCAATACCGATGCCGAAGGTCGCCTGATATTGTGCGATGCCCTGACCTACGCGAAAAAATATAACCCACGGTGTGTGATCGATATTGCCACCCTGACCGGCGCCTGTATTATCGCCCTGGGCAAGGTCCCTTCTGCGGTACTGGGTAATGACCGGGCATTGATCGATGACTTGATTCAATCGGGTAAACAAATTGAAGACAAGGCGTGGGAACTACCATTATGGGAAGAATATCAGGATCAGTTAAAAAGTAACTTTGCTGATATGGCCAATATCGGAGGACGCGATGCAGGCACCATAACTGCGGCCTGCTTTTTGTCGCGGTTTACCAAAAAATACAAGTGGGCGCACCTCGATATCGCTGGTACCGCGTGGAAGTCAGGTGATGAAAAAGGCGCTACTGGGCGACCGGTACCCCTGCTCACCCAGTTCATTCTCAATCAACTTTAATACAAAACCACGCCACCAGAAATGACGCACATCGATTTCTATCAACTTGATCCCGACAGGCATAGCCAGGACCGCGTCGTGTGCCAGCTGTGCCAGAAAGCGTACGAGAGTAAACAACATACCCTGGTTCTGACCCAAAGCCCCGAGCAATCCTCGCACCTGGATAAACAACTCTGGGTATTCGAAGACGATAGTTTCGTCCCGCATGACCTGCAGGAGTCGACCAGTTTCAAGACACCGGTTCTGATCCACAACGAGCCTGATCCTAAGGGTGATCGCCAGCTATTGATCAATCTAACCACGACAATTCCCGGTTATTTTGCCCAGTTCGAGCGCGTGATCGAACTCGTGACCGAAAACAATAAATCACAGGCTCGCGAGCACTATCACTATTACCGGGAACGCGGCTATGCGATCAAGCACCACCCTTTATAAGCAATGATCGACGAATCTAACATACCGGTATTAACCGATCTGATCGAAAAAGACGCAGAGATCGAACTCTCAGACCTCGGCCTGGGCCAGGATTTCGCACCCAGGGATGCAATGTCTGAATCCGAGCCAAATCCATCGGCTAAATTCAGTATGGTACCCGCACTGGAACAGGAAATTCGTCGTATCATGGACGAACACCTGGAACTGGCCTGGCAGGAAATCAGGCTCGCGATCCAGCAGTCGGCTACCGACACGGACTCTAAATCCGAATCCTAAGTCAGCCTGGTAGCACTAGTGTCCTTAGCTGTCGTTCCACTTTGATCATCGATCAATCTTGATTGCCCTGTTTCCCCTGAACTTCGCTCGCTTCAGCAATATCCGGGTTAGCATGGAAAAAGTGCATTTATGCAATAGCCCATTGTATAATCCGCCTCTTTTTTTACCGGCATATACGGACCAGATAAGCAATGGATAAAACCTATAACCCGCAGGCGATAGAGCAGACGTGGTATCAGCACTGGGAAGATAAAGGCTATTTCAAATCCCAGGGTGAGGGTGATCCTTATTGCATCGTGATACCACCCCCTAACGTGACTGGAAGCCTGCATATGGGGCATGCCTTTCAGGATACCATTATGGATATGCTGATCCGCTACCATCGCATGAAGGGTGACAACACCCTGTGGCAGCCAGGTACCGACCACGCAGGAATAGCCACGCAAATGGTGGTCGAGCGCCAATTAAGCAATGAAAACAGGACCAGGCAAGACCTCGGCCGTGATGCATTTATCGAACGCATATGGAAATGGAAACAGGAGTCGGGTGGCACTATTACCCAGCAGTTACGCCGCATGGGTACATCACCGGACTGGAGTCGCGAACGTTTTACCATGGACGATGGGCTGTCCAGTGCCGTACAGGAAGTGTTTATACGACTCTACGAAGAGGGCTTGATTTACCGCGGAAAACGCCTGGTCAACTGGGACCCGGTACTACATACCGCCGTATCCGACCTCGAAGTTATCTCCCAGGAGGAGAATGGCAATCTCTGGCATATACGCTACCCGATTACTGGAGAAGACGGGTATCTCACGGTTGCCACCACGCGCCCGGAAACCATGCTGGGCGACTCGGCGGTCGCGGTTCACCCCGACGATCAACGCTACGCGCACCTGGTCGGAAAACAAGTGGCATTGCCTCTCACCGGCCGTAAGATTCCGATCGTAGCGGATGATTATGTCGACCCTGAATTTGGATCGGGTTGCGTCAAGATTACCCCCGCGCATGATTTTAACGATTACGAGGTAGGCAAGCGCCACGATCTGGAATTGATCAATATCTTTACCCACGACGCCAGAATCAACGATCGGGCGCCCGAAAAATACCAGGGTATGGACCGATACGATGCACGCAAGTCCGTGGTGAGCGATCTGGAGGCGCTCGATTTAATTGAAAAGATAGCCGACCACAAAATGATGGTGCCCCGTGGCGACCGTACGCATTCGGTGATTGAACCTTATCTGACCGACCAGTGGTTTGTCAGCGCCAAACCACTCGCCAGGCCGGCGATCGAGGCGGTTAAGGACGGCAGGATAAAATTTATTCCTGAAAACTGGTCGAAGACTTATTACAACTGGATGGAAGACATTCAGGATTGGTGCATTTCACGTCAGATCTGGTGGGGACACCGCATCCCTGCCTGGTACGATGAATCGGGCAAATTTTATGTCGCCGCGAATGCCGACGAAGTCCGCAGCAAGTATCAGCTATCACCTGAGCTGAAACTGACACAGGATGAAGATGTCCTCGACACCTGGTTTTCCTCGGCTTTATGGCCTTTTAGTACGCTCGGCTGGCCCGATGCTAAAGACCCGGCGTTAAACACATTTTACCCGACCAGCGTGCTGGTGACCGGCTTTGATATTATCTTTTTCTGGGTCGCTCGTATGATCATGTTTGGCCTGAAGTTTATGGATGAAGTACCGTTTCACCATGTCTATATTCATGGCCTGGTGCGTGATGCCGAAGGCAACAAGATGTCAAAGTCAAAAGGCAATGTCCTCGATCCGCTTGATTTGATCGATGGTATTACACTCGAAAATTTACTCACCAAACGTACCGGCGGCCTGATGCAACCCGACATGGCACCAGGAATTATCAAGGCCACTAAAAAACATTTTCCCGATGGTATCCCGGCTTTCGGCACCGATGCATTGCGTTTCACTTTTGCTGCACTGGCGACAACCGGTCGCGACATCCGCTTCGATCTTGGACGCATAGAGGGTTATCGTAATTTCTGCAACAAACTGTGGAACGCGACTCGCTACGTATTGCAAAACACTGAATCTCAGGATTGCAGCGAAGGCGTAAAATCGCTGGCTGACCGCTGGATTCTTGCGCGTCTGCAACAGGTCGTGCAACAAACAGAACGGCATATCGATTCTTACCGCTTCGACCTGGTCTCCCGGGATTTGTACGAATTTGCGTGGAACGATTATTGCGACTGGTATATCGAATTATCCAAACCGGTAATCTACTCCGAGGAATACAGCGAAGCACAAAAAAGTGCTACCAGGCATACCCTGGTTACGGTACTGGAAGCAATTCTGCGTCTGTTGCATCCGATCATGCCCTATATTACCGAAGAACTCTGGCAACGCGTTGCACCGCTGATCGGTCAGAATTCAGAATCTATAATGCTGTGTGCCTACCCCCAGGCCGATCCCGAATTGATCGACGAAACAGCGATCGATGAACTCGAATGGGTCAAGCAATTTGTCATGGGTATCCGTCAAATTCGCTCCGAAATGGATATCAAGCCGGGTAAGCCGCTACCGGTTATCTGTCAAAATGGGTGTGAGCTCGATCACCAAAAACTCGATCGAAATCGTACGCTGCTGATGTCGCTAGCCAAACTCGAATCAATCGACTGGCTTGAACAGGATCAACAGGCCCCTGAATCTGCCACTTCTCTGGTAGGCGATATGAGCCTGCTCATACCGCTTGCCGGACTGATTGACAAGAAGGCAGAATTATTGCGCCTGCAAAAAAATATCCAGAAACTAGAACTGGATGCACGGCGCATCGAAGGGAAATTGGGCAACGATAATTTCATCGCCAAGGCCCCAACGGCGGTGGTTGACAAGGAAAAGACCCGGCTTGCGGAAGTTTATTCGGCACTCGCGAGTCTGCAGACGCAAGCCGACAGGATTCAGTCAATTTAGGTCGGTGTTGAAATTAGGACGGACGCTTGAGACATCCAGTCTTTCGGCGCTGAACATTTAGTCCTCGGCTCAGCGAATAACATGAGGCTGGTTCATCCCTGAACCTTATCCTCGCAAGAGAGTTAGGTACCCCTGATTAAGTCATGACTTGATCCGTGGTGCCTGGGTACTGCTAGTCGTTTTGGCGACGAAGGAAAGCAGGAATTTCGAGATACTCCATGCTATTCCTGTCTTCGGGTAATTCGACGCTGTCGCCAACTACTTTCTTACGGATAGCTGTCGGCCTTTCCAGCTTTTTGTAGTCAACTTCGCCGTTATTTCCGGGTTGTATGCTAGTGATGGAAGAGTCGGCCGTAATCCTGTCCTTCCCGAGACCAGTCGCAACCATGGTGACGCGTAATTCACCTTCTGGCATATCAGCATCGATTACGGTACCGACCACTACACTGGCGTCGTCCGACGCAAGATCGGTAATAGCGGTACCGACATCGTCGAGTTCCCCGATCGACAGGTCGAGTCCAGCGGTTACGTTGACCAGGATACCGCGCGCACCCGATATATTGACATCTTCCAGTAACGGTGAAGAAATCGCAGCGGCAGCCGCTTCGCGAGCCCGGTTTTCACCGGTCGCCCAGCCCGTACCCATCATCGCCATACCCATTTCAGACATGACAGTACGCACATCGGCAAAATCGACATTAATCAGGCCGGGACGAGTGATTAATTCTGCGATACCCTGCACCGCACCTTTGAGCACATCGTTGGCTTTCATAAATACTTCGAGTAAAGAGGTTTGCTTGCCCAGTACCGGCATCAATTTGTCATTCGGTATGGTAATCAACGAATCAACCGCATTGGAAAGCTCCTTGATGCCGATTTCGGCCTGTGCCATGCGTTTACTGCGCTCAAAAGCGAAGGGCTTGGTCACCACCGCGACCGTCAAAATTCCCAGCTCCCTGGCGATTTGTGCGATTATCGGCGCTGCACCGGTACCGGTACCACCACCCATTCCAGCGGTGATAAATAGCATATTGCTACCCTCAATCGCTTCCTGAATGCGTTCACGGTCCTCCAGCGCTGCCTGCCTGCCAATACCGGGGTCGGCCCCGGCTCCCAGACCTTTGGTGATACTTGCGCCTATCTGCATCGTGGCTCTGACATCCATTTTCTTCAGCGCCTGTATATCTGTGTTGACACAGATATACTCGACGCCTTCGATGCCAGACGACACCATATGCTGAACAGCGTTGCCACCCCCACCACCTACCCCAATGACCTTGATTACCGGTTCTTTGGAGTGTGAATCCATCAATTCAAACATTTCAATTACCTCTCTCACTTGTTAACTAAATTCTGAATAAGTCCCTCCTGGGCCTCTCAGAAAATGAAAACAGAAAATAATGATTTTCTGCCTTCCAGCAAAACCAGTCGCTAACCGCTTCTGATTTTGACGCTACCTCCCTGTGGCGTAGAATTTTTCGATCGAGTCAAAAAATTCTTAGAAATTACCCTGAAACCAGCTCTTCATTTTTGCCCAGACACCGGCTCCAGACGTGTCCTCCAGTTGATAACTGGAAAGGCCAGATTGTTGCCTGTTTCCAAACAGCAGCAATCCAACCCCGGTTGAATGTATCGGGTTTCGAACTACATCGACCAGTCCCGACACATGTTGTGGATAACCCAGCCTAACCGGCATATGGAATATTTCCTCTGCCAGCTCGATCGCACCTTCCATTTTCGAGCTACCACCGGTTAAAACCACTCCGGCAGCACAAATTTCTTCAAAGCCACTGCGTCTGAGCTCAGCATGTACCAGGCTCAGTAACTCTTCATAACGCGGCTCGACCACTTCGGCCAGTGTCTGGCGCGCGAGCCTTCTCGGCTCTCGGTCTCCGACGCTTGGCACTTCGATGGTTTGGTCATCCGCGGCCAGTTGCCGCAGTGCACAGGCGTATTTCACCTTCAAATCATCGGCATACTGCGTGGGGGTGCGCAACGCTACCGCTATATCGTTGGTGACCTGATCCCCGGCTATCGGAATTACCGCGGTATGTCGAATCGCTCCATCCGAAAAAACCGCGATATCGGTCGTACCACCGCCGATATCGACCAGGCAAACACCGAGTTCCTTTTCGTCTTCGGTTAACACGGCCGCACTCGATGCCAGTTGCTCGAGGATAATGTCATCGACCTCGAGCCCACAGCGGCGTACACATTTGATAATATTTTGCGCGGCGCTCATCGCGCCCGTAACCAGGTGTACCTTCGCCTCCAGTCGCACCCCGGACATACTGATCGGGTCTCGAATACCCTCCGAATTATCGATAATGAATTCCTGTGGGATCACATGCAAAATACGTTGGTCTGCCGGAATCGCAACCGCCTTTGCGGCCTCGATCACCCGCGAGACATCGGCTGCGGTCACTTCCTTCTCCTTGATACCGACGATGCCATGCGAATTGATGCTACGAATGTGACTACCTGCGATTCCGGCGAAGACCGAGCGGATCTGACACCCTGCCATCAGCTCCGCCTCTTCCACCGCGCGCTGGATAGACTGTACGGTAGATTCGATATTCACTACCACGCCCTTCTTTAATCCCCTCGAAAGCTGGGTACCTATACCGATAATTTCGATACCGCCTTCGACAGTGATCTCGCCAACGATCGCAAGCACCTTCGAGGTTCCGATATCCAGTCCAACGATTAAATTATTGGCTGCCTTTTTAGACATTGGTATTTCCCCATAACGATGCCTCGCTGCGGTTTCGCAGCGCCTCTTTTTTCCACGACACCGCGAATCCATTGCTGTATCGCAAATCGAGTAACTCTATTTCATCTCGTCTGGGTTGTATTTGCTGCTTATAAATAGTTGCCAAACGTTCAACCTTGCGTTCGATATCGTCTCTACCCACTTTTATTTTTAATCCACTGGCCAGCTCAATACTGAGCGCACCCCGGCTGTCCATCGCTACGCCGATAACTTCCTCGTTAAACGCACCGAAACGCTCGGCCAGTTGGTAATAGCTATACAAGATTTTTTCGGGGCTGGAATTGACGGCGTATACTAGTGGGAGCTGTTTAAACGCATCGGTATTCGCCTGATATACGACTGCCCTGTAGCTAAGCAGGCGACTGTCATCCCAGCGTGCCACCGGTTTCTTCTCGACGATTCTGATATCGAGCCGATCGGGCCAAATGCGTCTAATCGATACCGATTCGGTCCATGAATTATCGCTGATCGACTGTTGCACCTGTCGAATATCAAGAGAGAAAAAACCTTCTCCAACATACTTCTGCAAGGTCGATTCCACTTCATTCTGATCGATGTACTGAAAGGTGCCAGACAATTGAATGGTCCCAATCGGGAACCATGTGTCTTGCTGCGACAGGTATACACCACCGGTCACCAGCGGTATCAGCAGTAATACCCAGCTATACGATTGGCGCCATCGAAACTCGGCCGATTGTTCCGTGATATTTCTCTTCGCCTGCGCACCCTGTTTACGGAATCTAACCATGACTATCATCCCCGTTCAGCGTTAATTCCAGAATTTTGAGCACCAGGTTCGGCATTTCAAGACCGGCCTGCCTGGCTGCCATCGGTACCAGGCTGTGGTCGGTCATTCCCGGTACCGTGTTGATCTCGATTACCCAGGGTTTCATCTCTTCATCGAGCATCAGATCGACACGACCCCAATGCGCCACGCCTGTCACCCTGACGGTTTCCTCTACCAGTCGATTGATTTCGTCTACGCTGTCGTTGTCAAGCCCGCTGGGACAGGTATAGATCGTATCGTCTGCCAGATACTTGGCCTCGTAATCATAAAACTCTCGCGGTGTATCCAGTTTGATCAACGGCAATACTGTTCCATCCAGAAAAGCCGCTGTGTACTCGCCTCCACTGACAAATTTTTCTGCAAACACTTCACCAAACTGACTGGCCTTTTGCCAGGCAGGTACCAGTTGGGCGGCGCTGTGAACCGGCGTCATGCCAATACTGGAGCCTTCCAGGTTCGGCTTGACGAACACCGGTAATCCAAGCTCATCCAGTAGCCGGGTGCAGTCCTCTTCGCTGTCGAGCTCGCGAAATTCGGGTGTCGGTATTGCGCTACCGCGTAGCACCCTCTTGGTAGCGAGTTTATTCATGGCAAGCGCCGAGGCGCCCACCCCGCTGCCGGTATAAGTAATGCCAAGAAGATCCATTACCGCCTGTATGGTGCCGTCTTCACCGCCACGACCGTGAACAATGTTAAATACCCTGTCGGCTTCGAGGCTACTCAACTGGTTGATTGCATCTTGCTGTAAATCGAGCTGGAACGCATCGACACCGGCGGCAACCAGTCCCTGGAAAACCGCGTTGCCACTATTGAGCGACACTTCGCGTTCGGCCGAAGTACCACCCATCACCACTGCCACCTTGCCGCAACGCCGGGCCGTTTGTTCGCCTGGAATCAAATTCGTATAATTCATGACTCCTCCCCGACGATGCGCACTTCGGTTTCCAGTGCAACGTCGAATTTTTGCTTAACGGTTTGCTGAATAAACCTGATCAGGGCCTCGATATCGCTGGCACGGGTTTGGGGTTTGCTGATTATAAAATTGGCATGTTTTTCTGAAACATGGGCGCCACCCCGGCAATACCCTTTCAAACCGGCTGATTCGATCAGGCGCGCGGCATGATCACCCTCGGGGTTTTTAAATACCGAACCACAGGAAGGCTGGCCAATCGGCTGGCTGGCGTTACGCTCGTGTAGCAGTTGCCTGACACCCGACTCTAAACCGGGCTGCCTCGGCGCAAAACGAAAAACCGCCGATGCAAACCATTCATCCTCAGCGCGAGAAACGCTGCGATAGGCAATACTAAATTCAGAGGGATTCCTGTCGATTAAACGCCCTTGCCTGTCGATCATCGTCACGCGTTCGACATGACGCCATGTTTCACTGCCAAATGCGCCCGCATTCATGGTCAGGGCACCGCCTACGGTACCCGGGATACCCGCGAGGAATTCGCCACCCGTCAGTTCGTGCTTAAGGCATAGTTTTGCCAGCTTTGTGTCGGTTACGCCACACTCGGCATAAATACTTCCGTCATCCAGCAATTCGAGGCGGCCGAGCGCGTTCAGTGGCGCAATTACGTCACCCCGAATACCGCCATCGCGTACCAGCATATTGCTACCCAGCCCTACCCAGGTAACCGGTATTTGAGGGTCTAGCGCCGCGAGATAAGCCTGTAAATCGGCCAGGTCTGCGGGAATGTAGTAGCGCTCGGCATTTCCGCCCACGTGCCAGCTGGTATGCTTCGACATGGGTTCCTCGTAGAGTAGCTGCCCACGGTATGTCAAGGTTTCTACCATGTTCATTGGCCCTGCCCATGTCGCGACAAAAAGCCTGCAGACCAGGCCCCGATACTGCCTGCCCCCAGGGTCAGAAATATGTCGCCATTTTCTAACAGATCCTCTATC
>VAPC010002064.1_pt1 | contig 17100 bp, 16 predicted proteins | sample 3395121 | NCBI WGS metagenome assembly VAPC01 (sample SAMN08290434, study PRJNA428436) | hydrothermal vent metagenome | isolation source: Deep-sea hydrothermal vent chimney | place: Indian Ocean: Southwest Indian Ridge | depth 1711 m m
AGACAGGCCATGCTCTCGACAGAGGTTTAACAGATCGGCACCACTGGAATATGGATAGGGTAGCAGGGTATCGTCCGGCTTGATTCGGTCGACACCTGTGGCTGATTCGTCGACGATAAAGCCACCGCCTATCGAATAAAATTTAGCCTTGTGCAGGGTCTCGCCCCTGGTATCGAAAGCACGGAATTTCATACCATTGGAATGAAAAGAAAGGGACTTTTTTCGATGCATGATCAGGTCGTCGACCTCTTTGAATCCAATCGAGTGCCTGCCCAGTAAATTGATATGTTGCTGGTCCCTAATGGTTTCAAGCCTGGCGGGGATTGTTGTAGTGTCGACCGATTCGGGCAATTCGCCCTCCAGGCCGATCATTATCGCTTTATCGCTGCTATGGCCTTTACCGGTAGCGCCCAGAGAGCCAAATAAATCGGCCTTAACCCTGTGTACCCTGGCGAGCAAATCCTGCGTCTGTAGTGTTCGCACAAACTGATTGGCCGCGCGCATCGGCCCCACGGTATGCGAACTCGAGGGTCCGATACCGATAGAAAACAGGTCAAAAACACTAATCGCCATGCGGTTTAATCCTGTTCCTCATAAGCCGATAACGGTGGGCAGGAGCAGACCAGATTCGTATCGCCATAAACATTGTCGACCCGACCGACGGGGGACCAGTATTTATCCTCGCGCAGGGAGGGTAGCGGGTAGGCGGCCTGATCGCGACTGTAAGTATGACTCCATTCATCGGCACAAACCATATCGATCGTATGCGGTGCGTTTTTGAGTGGATTATCCTCGGCGTCCATTTCCCCATCTTCGATTGCCTTGATTTCTTTGCGAATCGATATCATGGCGTCGCAGAAACGGTCTAATTCTTCTTTCGATTCACTTTCAGTCGGCTCGATCATCAGGGTGCCAGGTACCGGAAACGACATGGTCGGTGCGTGGAATCCATAATCGATCAAGCGTTTGGCAATATCATCGACGGTGATTCCTGCGCTCTGTTTGACGATACGCGTGTCGATGATACATTCGTGCGCCACCAGCTCATTTGGGCCGGTGTACAGAATCGGAAAATAATCATTCAATCGACTGGCGATGTAATTGGCGTTGAGAATCGCTGTAGCGGTGGCTTTCGGCAAGCCTTCACTTCCTAGCAATGTGATATAGGCCCAGCTGATCGGTAAGATACTGGCGCTGCCAAACGGCGCTGCCGACACCGGGCCGGTCGACTCCTGTTTATTACTCAAGTTGGTTGACGGCAAGAAAGGCCTTAAGTGTTCACGTACTCCGATGGGGCCAACCCCGGGACCGCCGCCGCCGTGGGGGATACTGAAAGTCTTATGCAGGTTCAGGTGAGAAACGTCGCCGCCAAATTTTCCCGGTGAACAGATACCCACCATCGCATTCATATTCGCGCCGTCGATATATACCTGTCCGCCGTGCTTATGGATCAGTTCGCACACATCGGTGACGTCGTCTTCGAATACACCGTGCGTGGACGGGTAAGTGATCATGATAGCTGCGAGCTCGTTGCTGTGTTTTTCGGTTTTGGCTTTCAGGTCATCCATATCGATGTTGCCCGATTTGGCGGTACCCACGACGACTACTTTCATCCCCGCCATCTGCGCCGAAGCCGGGTTGGTGCCGTGCGCAGAAGCTGGAATCAGGCAGACATTACGGTGGCCCTCATTACGGCTCTGATGGTATCCCTTGATTGCGAGCAAGCCCGCGTACTCACCCTGGGCACCCGAGTTGGGTTGAAGCGAGACTGCATCGTAGCCGGTACAGGCACATAGCATTTGTTCGAGTTCTATGAATAACTGCTGATAACCCTGCGCCTGGTCAAGTGGTACAAACGGGTGGATTCGACCGTATCCAGGCCAGGTAACCGGGACTAGCTGGGTCGCGGCGTTTAGTTTCATGGTACAGGAGCCAAGCGGAATCATGCTCCGGTCGAGCGCGAGATCCTTGTCAGCCAGCTTGCGCATGTAACGCATCAGGTCGGTTTCCGAATGGTATTTGTTGAAAACAGGGTGGGTAAGGTACTTACTGGTACGCACCAGTGCTTTCGGCAGAGTACTTTTAGCATTAGCGTCGAGGGCGCTCAGTGACACTTCGTCGCCACGGTCGTGGGTGAATATGTTGAAAAGCGTTTCAACATCACCCGGGGTCGCTTTTTCGTCGAGCGATATGCCGACCGTATTCATGTCTACATAGCGTAGATTAATTTTCTCTGAACGTGCGGCGGCCATGACAAATTCAGTAGCATTGCCGGTAGTAACTGTAATGGTGTCAAAGAAATGTTTTGTAGGTACGGTATGACCGAGCTCGCGCAATCCGTCGGCGAGAATCACCGTGAGACGGTGGATACGCTGTGCGATGCGCCGGATTTCGTCCGGACCGTGGTAGACCGCGTACATGCTGGCCATGATTGCGAGCAGTGCCTGCGCGGTGCAGATATTGCTGGTGGCTTTTTCACGACGGATATGTTGCTCACGTGTTGCTAGCGCCAGGCGCAATGCGGGTTTGCCGCGAGTATCGATCGAAACACCGATCAGGCGTCCCGGCATAGAGCGTTTGAAAGCTTCGCGCGTGGCCATGTAAGCCGCGTGGGGTCCACCGTAACCCAATGGTATTCCAAAGCGTTGCGAGCTGCCGACCACGATATCTGCATCGAACTCGCCCGGTGGAGTGAGCAAGGTGAGGCTCAGCAAATCAGCCGCGACTGCAACCAGGGCTTTACGCTCGTGTATCTGCTGCACCAGCTCGCGGTAATCCAGAATTTCACCCGTCGAGCAGGGGTATTGCAGCAATACGCCAAACAGGTCCAGGTCGTCGAGATCCTTGAATGGGTCACCGACCACAATCTCGATACCAAAATGCAACGCGCGGTTGGCTATCACGGCGATGGTCTGTGGATGGCACGAGTTGGCAACAAAGAAAACATTAGCCTTGCTTTTAGACTTACGTTGGCACAGCGTCATTGCCTCGGCTGCTGAGGTTGCTTCGTCCAGCATCGAGGCATTGGCGATTTCCATACCGGTCAGGTCGCTGATCATGGTTTGAAAATTTAACAGGGCTTCGAGTCGGCCCTGCGAGATCTCAGCCTGATAAGGCGTATATGCGGTATACCAGGCAGGGTTTCTGAGCAGGTTGCGCTCGATCACAGTCGGTGTCTGAGTGTTGTAATAGCCCATACCGATGAACGATTTGTACAGCTGGTTCCGGGTCGAAATCTGATACAGCTGGTCGAGTACCTGGCTTTCCGAGCGACTGGCTTTTACAGCCAGTGGTTTGGCGCGTCGTATCGATGCCGGCACGACCTTGTCGATCAACTCATCCAGGTTTTTCATACCGAGTTCAGCAAGCATGGCAGTTTCGTCGACCGGGCCAGGACCGATATGACGGCGGATGAAGTCGTTGTATATATCAAGGTCCTGCAGTTTTAGCTCAAGATTGGGCATCTAAATAAACTCCCGAAATTTTATTGGGTAAAATGGGGGTATTCTAATTTATTTTGACCACAAGGTCGTCGTTAATCCACGGTATTTAGAATACCGACGGTGATCATCGCAGGCTGGTCATCTGAATTCCAGTCACGTTTTTTTAATAATAAATTAGCAGGAAAAACAGGCGGGCTTAAACAGGATTAATAATATTGCCGAATAATGAGTTCATCGGCGCGCTGAATCATTTCCAGATTCTTCAATACATTCATTCCGAGTAATACGCTCCCATCGGGAAGGCCCGGGATCAGGCTGGCCTTGATGTCGTTCAATACGATATCTCCCATTTTAAGCTCCTCCAGGCGTGTCATATAGGCGGTGGTAACGCCATTGGCGGTAGAAACCGAAAACGCAGTGCCGGCATCTAGTTGCAGGTAGGTTTGCAATCCGATCGGGATGCTGGTCAGCGTGGCGCCGGTATCGACCAGAAAGCTGACTGGCAATCGGTTGATCTCTCCAGTGAATACATAGTGCCCATTGCGGTTTCGCTTTAGTACGATTTCCTGGTATCGATCTGATTGGGAAGTGGCGACCGATCGATTAGGGTTCGCCTGGTAGTCGATAATCTTCGAAAACACCAGGAACAGAACCAAAAAACCGATGATCCACCCACCCAGGGTGAACATCATGCCGAGTTTTTTAGTAGAATGCTGCATACAGGAGTAAGTGTAGTCGGTTCATTCGATTTAAAGGTTAGGCATCCATGTCGGGAAATAGTTTTGGCAGATTGTTCGTGGTTACATCGTTTGGCGAGAGCCACGGTGTCGCTATCGGCTGCATCGTGGATGGTTGCCCACCGGGTCTGGAGCTGAACGAAGCCGATTTGCAAGGTGATCTGGACCGCCGCAAGCCCGGCACATCGCGCCACACCACGCAACGACGTGAAGACGATGCGGTACAGATTTTGTCGGGTACTTTCGAAGGCAAAACCACCGGTACTCCGATTGCCTTGTTGATCTTTAACAAGGATCAGCGATCCAAAGACTACAGCAACATCATGAACCAGTTCCGACCCGGACACGCGGACTATACCTATACGCAAAAATATGGTTTTCGGGACTATCGCGGCGGTGGTCGCTCATCGGCCAGGGAAACGGCAATACGCGTCGCAGCCGGTGGCATCGCGAAGAAGTATCTGGCCGAGCGTTGCGGCATTCAGATCCGCGGATATCTATCCCAACTCGGGCCACTGAAACCGGAAAATTTCGATTGGGAAGAAATCAACAACAACCCGTTTTTCTGCCCCGATGCTAGCATGGTGCCTGCGATGGAAAAATACATGGATGCACTACGCAAGGAAGGGGAATCGATCGGCGCGAAGATATCTGTGGTTGCAACAGGCGTACCGCCGGGTCTCGGCGAACCCATATTCGATCGCATCGATGCTGACATAGCACATGCGATGATGAGCATCAATGCAGTGAAAGGGATCGAAATCGGTGCCGGATTCGATAGCATCGAACAAAAAGGTACCGCACACCGTGATGAAATAACCCCTGAAGGATTTTTGTCCAATAACGCCGGCGGCACGCTCGGTGGAATTACCTCTGGACAGGACATTCTGGTCAATATTGCCCTGAAGCCCACATCGAGTATTCACTTGCCGGGCAAAACAGTCGATCTGGAAGGTCAGCCGGTGGAGATCAGAACCAAAGGCCGTCACGACCCCTGCGTCGGAATTCGCGCCACACCAATCGCCGAAGCAATGCTGGCGCTGGTACTAATGGATCACACTTTACGCAATCGGGCGCAAAATGGCGATGTGGAGCGGAAGACGCCAATTATTCCGTCGAGTGCTTAAGATAAAAATTCGTCTTGCCAGTCCCTGTAGCTGGTCTCACGGGTTACCTGTTTGATTAAGTCCGATGAAGCTAAGCCTTTGAGTTTTGACGGCGGTGTACCCTCCCGAAGTGACTTTAACGTATCGTGCATGGCTTTCACCGCTGCCATGAACGGTTGATGGCCCTGGAGACAGATGCGAACCCCACACTCGCTGAGGTAATCGAGGTCTTGCAGGCCTTCGCCGGCACCGCCGAGCATGATCGGCGCATCGATAGCGGTAGCAATCGAATCTAACTCGGCGTGGGTTTTGACGCCCACAAACATGATTCCATCAACACCGGCGTCCAGGTATGCCCTGGCACGGTTAATCCCGTCTTCGACGCCGTTGACACCCACCGCGCTGGTACGAGCCAGTATGCTCAGATCCTGATCCTGTCGACCCACCAGTGCGCCCTTCATCTTGCCGACGCCTTCTTCAATCGTGAGAAACTCGGTTGACCGACTGCCAAAACGCCTGGGCAGGATGGTGTCTTCGATCGTCAGGCAGGCTATACCTGCTGCTTCGAGTTCTTCGACGGTGCGTTTGACGTTGAGCGCATTACCATACCCATGGTCGGCATCGACGATGAGTGGCAACTCGCCTGCCCGACATATTCTATAGGCCTGGGCCGCCAGTTCGGTCAAGGTGAGAACGATAATGTCGGGCGCCCCTAACACGGTGAAAGAAGCGATTGATCCTGCGAACATGCCTGCTTCGAAACCCAGATCCTCGGCTACCCTTGCCGAGATCGGGTCGTAGACCGATCCGGGGTAAATGCAGCGTTCACCATTCAGGATTCCCCGAAATATTTGTCGCCGAGGTTTAGTATTCATTTTCGCCTGACCCCGATTGATACGTTCTGTTATTCAGCATCAAAACCCTGCAAAATTTCCCGGTAAATCAATCGTGCAAAGTGAATTTTGCGTTCTTCGGTATTTACACTGCTGTAGTTGCGCCAGAGTTGACGCAGTTTTTGGCGGTCTCCATTGGGCTGTTCCTTCAGGTACGCCTCGATGGCGTCGATGCCCCGGGCGATAATTTCATCTCGCCAGTTTTCGGCTCGATGGTGGCGCTGTATCTGGCGGTGGTTTGACTGTTCGAGTCGTTCAAGCGCTGCTGAAATGGCTTCGGTGTTGCGGGCGCGTAACAATTTCGCTAAATATTGATAGTGCCTTTTCAGCGCACTACGTTTATTTTGAATTTTGTGGGCCAGTTCGATGGCTTCTTTTACAGGTTCGTCAAGTGGTATCTCTTCTAGTTGCTTGCTGGGCAGGGCCGACAGTCGTTTTCCCAGCTTTTGTATTTTCTGACTTTCCCGTTTGAGCTGTGATTTGCTGACAGTCTCTAAATCATCAGAATCGTTGCTCTTTATTTCGTTTTCCATATGTGGATAGGATAATATGTACCGATGAACGACACAAAAAAAGACATGTTAGCATTTCCCGATGCCGAATCATTTAAAAACATCGTTGCCGAGACACTCAAAATGGCGCAAGCCCATGGCGCTAGCCAGGCTGAGACCGGCCTGTCGGTGTCACAGGGATTGTCCGTAGCGGCCCGCATGCGAGCAGTCGAAACCATCGAACATCAACAGGACAATGGCCTCGGCATCAGTGTTTATTTTGGGCAGCATAAGGGGAGTGCCAGTACCTCGAATCTCGATCCGGAGGCAGTCAGCAAAACGGTTGAGGCCGCCTGTAATATTGCCAAATACACCTCCGAAGATCGCTGCACCGGCCTCGCTGATGCGGAATTGATGGCACAGCAGTTTGCCGATCTGGACTCGTATCATTCCTGGAATATATCTTCGGAAGCAGTCATCGAGCTGGCGTTGGAATGCGAAAATGCCGCGCTCGATTTTGACCCGAGAATTGTCAATTCCGAAGGGGCTTCGGTGGATTTGAATGCGGGTGTTTCGGTTTACGGGAATACACACGGTTTTTTACAGCTCCAACACCAAACGCGACATAGTATCAGTTGCTCGGTCGTGGGCGAGTCCAGTGGTGGGATGCAACGTGATTACTGGTATGAAATTAGCCGTAATCCAGACCGTCTGGCTACCGCGAAAGCGGTCGGACTGAAGGCGGCCGAACGTACTATTAAGCGACTCGATGCGCAAAAACTGAAAACCCAGCAGGCACCAGTGCTGTTTGTACCGGAAATTGCTCGTAGCCTGATCGGCCATTTTACCGGTGCTATAGGTGGTTCAGCCCAGTATCGAAAGGCCAGTTTTTTACTCGATGCAGTCGACACACGGGTATTTCCCGAATTTTTGCGACTGGTCGAATATCCGTTTGAAGCACAGTCACTTGGTTCGGCCAATTATGATGGCGAAGGCGTCAAGGTCAGGGAGGCTGACCTGGTGACCGATGGCGTGATCCAGAGTTATTTGCTGGATAGCTATGCAGCCAGAAAGCTGGGTCTGCAAACCACCGGGCATGCGAGTGGGGTGCACAATTTAACCCTCGAAGACACAGGTAAATCTTTCGACCAGTGCGTGAGTGCTTTGCATCGGGGGTTTCTCGTAACCGAGTTGATGGGGCATGGTGTGAATACGGTTACCGGTGATTACTCCCGCGGTGCAGCTGGTTTCTGGGTTGAAAATGGTGAAATTCAATATGCGGTTGAGGAAGTCACTATCGCCTCCAATTTGAGCGATATGTATCGAGGAATAGTCGAAATTGGGAACGACATGGACTGGCGAGGAAATATTCGCACGGGCTCCATTCTGGTTGAAAATATGACCATAGCGGGGAGCGATTAAAGTGCGTTCTAAAGGGGTTCGACAATTTTTCACTATAGTCATGTTCGCGTCGATAACTTCGGTTGTACTGGCTCAGGAGGCTGGTGAAATAGAGATTCCCAGGGCACCGGGTTACGTATTTGGTGTTACCGTCACGTCGGCCGAAGAGCTTAATGTGATATTAAATCGAGCAGACAGTCTGCGGGAGCTGTTCGACCCCGAACAACATAGTCGAGTTGTTGTCGTTCTACACGGTGAAGAATTGCAATTATTTCAGAAAGACAACTATGCCGCTAATCGGTCGATTGTCGAAAGGGCTCGCCTGCTCGATCAGGAGAATATAATCGATATTAAAGCCTGCCAGACCATGATGCGCTTTCTTGAAATCGATCAAAGTGAGATGCCCGAATTCATCGAACAGGTTCCCTTTGCGCCAACCGAGTTAAAACGCCTGGTAGAAGAGTACGGATTTACCCGCTTATAACCAGACTACCTGATCGAGAATCATAATAGAGGTTTTTCCTTTCGAATTAATATTTTCTATTTTAAGTGGAAGTAATCGGCTGTCGGGGCCATAGTAATATTTCGAGGTTGTTTTTTGACCGCTAATTGATTGGCGAAAAACCGAAACCTCTATGTTTAAATCCCTGATTTTCAACTTAGATTTTCCAACCCGTTCCAATTTCGCATCAATCACCTGTCCTTTTAGGTAAAAGCTGAAGGCCATCTGCTGAGCGCCGTCTTTCATCATCTGTGCTATCAATAGAGGTATGGTTTGGAAATCGTATACTTGATCAGGCAAATTTTCGATGCTGCGTTCGCCTTTACGCAGTATGTCTAACTGCCGGCTATTCCAGTTAAAGCGGGCTATTTCGTAACGTTTATCATCTCTTTCATCTGCAAGTAATATGCTGTTAATACGATACTGGTTATCGAGCAGCGAGAATGTGGTTTCTGAATAGGGTTCTTTCTTGGAGATTAATTTGAATACCCCGGTAGGCCTGCTCGACAGGCGCCAGCGCCAGAAACGCCCGGACTGTTTGAGCGAAAGACTCGATTCGGCAACCTGAAGACCGCTCCTGTAGAGCTTATAACTGGCCTGGTAAGGGGTTATCGTGAATACTTCTGCCAGAGCTGGTGCCGAAGCGATCAGCCAAAAAGCAATCAGGCACGATATCGAGACATTGATCAAAGGTTTCCTAGTCGCTTTCAAATTCTATGGGCTCCTGGATGTGTTGTTGTTCGAACAAGATCGAATTGTCTTCTATTTGTAATTTACCTTCGCTTAACCACTGCAATACTAGTGGGTACATGCGGTGTTCTAGTTGATGTCCTCGGTGTTTCAATTCGGCAAGCGTATCGCTCGCTTCGACAGGGTAACGCCCCTGGATGATTATCGGACCACCGTCCAGTTCTGGCGTGACAAGGTGGATACTGACTCCGTGCTCTGTTTCACTATTTTCAATCACGCGCTGGTGAGTGTTTAGACCGGTGTAAGCGGGTAGTAGTGATGGATGAATGTTGAGAATTTTATCGATATTGGCCTGAACGAAGGCTGGGCCCAATATGCGCATGAATCCGGCGAGTACGATGTAATCTGGCTGGAACGACTGGATACGCTGATGAAGTGCCTGGTCGAAGGCTTCGCGTGAGGTGAAGGAATGGTGATCGAGAACCTGGTTTTTGATTTCATGCTTTTCTGCACGTTTTAATCCGTACGCGTCGGGTTCGTTCGATATTACGGTACAAATTCGAGCCTTGAGTCGACCCGATTCGATCGCATTTATAATTGATTGCAAGTTACTACCGTTACCCGAAATGAGCACAACGAGTGAAAGGGTACTGTGATCAGACCGCTTTCGAGTCATGCCAGGATTACGGATGGCCCCTGGCCTTTTTCGACTACTTCGCCGATTACCCACGCATGTTCACCGAGTTGATCGAGTAGCTGTAGGCAGGCATCCTGATCGATTTGGTCGACTACCAGAACCATTCCAACACCGCAGTTAAAGGTCCGAAACATTTCGCTGGATTGAACATTACCTGCGGTTTGTAACCACTCGAAAACCCCGGGCAGGGGCCAACTTGAGCGATCGATCCTGGCCGCGCAATCCTGCGGGAGGACACGGGGAATGTTTTCACTCAAGCCACCGCCGGTAATATGCGCGATTGCCCGTACCGGGTGTTGTTCGGTGAGTGACCGTATATTTTTAATATAAATCCGGGTTGGTTCGATCAAGGCTTCGGCCAATGTCTTTCCATCGCAATCCTGCGACAGGTTGACGCCAGAGACCTCGATAATTTTGCGAATCAAAGAATAACCATTCGAATGAGGACCAGACGATGCCAGCGCAATCAGGCTATTCCCAGCCACTACCTGCTTGCCGTCGATGACACGGTCTTTTTCTACGATACCGACACAAAAACCGGCCAGATCGAAATCACCAGCGGCGTACATGCCGGGCATTTCGGCTGTTTCACCACCGATTAGCGCGCATCCCGCGAGTCGACATCCGGCGGCAATGCTATTGATCACCTGTTCGGCAACCTCAAGGCTCAGCTTGCTGGTTGCATAGTAATCAAGAAAAAATAACGCTTCGGCTCCGAGCACCGCAATATCGTTAGCACACATGGCAACCAGATCGATGCCGATACCATCATATTTTTCGAAATCGATCGCTAGCTTCAACTTGGTACCCACACCGTCGGTGCCGGATACCATGATCGGATTCTGGTAACGATCGAGAGGAAGTTCGAATAAACCGCCAAAACCGCCAATACTGCCAATGCAGCCTGGCCGATGGGTCGATTTTATCGCGGGTTTGATTCTCTCGACTAATTCGTTACCGGCGTCTATGTCGACTCCCGAATCACGATAATTGAGTGATAATTCAGATTTCATGGATTGCTGGTTCAGGAAATATTTGCAGTGTGTTATTTTACACGCCTTAAAAATAAATGCCCTAGTAAAGCTTGGGAGAAACAATGAATTACAGGATTTTTTATCTACTGCTGATAAGCCTTGGTTCGCTAGTGAATACCGTCGCACAGGCTGTTATCGTAGAAGATCTTTATACCATCGAGTTGCCAGTGGCGGATCAGACCACAAGCCTGCGTCTGGAGGTTTTTAGCGAAGCATTCAAACAAGTTGTGATCAAGGTCAGCGGTTCGGACGATGCGCTTGGCAGCCTCGCGTTAGCTCGACCTGTTGAGCATAGTGCACGTTACGTCAAGCAATTCACATACGTGGTTCGTAAGGACGAGAATGCAGATGAATATGCTGTCGATCTGTTATTCCTGAAAATAGATTTTAATCAGCAGTTGATCGAAAACCTGTTGCGTGAAAATAATTTCCCCATATGGGGTCGTGAGCGCCCGAGCAGCTTACTGATTATTAACTATGATGTTAATGAAACGATTCGTCTGGTATCGGGGGATACCACACCCAAGATGGTTGATATGCTAGATGAGGCTGCTCTCAGACTAGGTGTGCCTGTACTATTCCCGCTGATGGATCTCGAAGATATCGCTCTGGTGAGTATAGGGGATATCGCGTCACGCCAGTACGGCAATATCGAAACGCTGGCAGATCGCTATTCGCCAGATGTGCTCGTAATTGGACAGATAATAGGTCGCAGCGGCCAGGGTTGGTATGGTGACTGGGAGGTTCGATTTACCGACCAGGTATTTAAGTGGAAATATAATGGAGCCTCCAGGCAGGCGGTGGTCGACCAGGTGATCGAACATATGGCGCGTATTCTGGCACTGGAGTACGCGCTAGACGAGAATCGACGAACCCGACAGTCGCTACTGATGAGTGTTTCGTCGATGAATAACATCGAAAGTCTGGTATCGGTGCAAGGCTACCTGGAGGCCCTGAGCGTGGTCGAATCGGTACGAGTGAAGTTGATCACCGATGCTACGGTAACCTTTGAACTGAAGCTTCGTAATGATGCAGAGGCTCTTCAGCGCCTGATCGAATTCGGTGATGTGCTCGAGCAGGAGGAATTGCCACAGGTTTATGCCCAGGGTGATACCCAGACGCTTTTGAGTTTTACTTATATCGATCGGGGAAGGTCCAATTAAAGCGGCTCAAATTGCTCTGCCATTGTCGTTTGACCGGCAGTTCAGCCTGGAAAATTATTTCTCTGAGCAGGGAGCGCTGGTTATCGATAGCCTGAAATCTCTGATCGCAAAAAGTGGAGAGTCGCTGATAGGGCTATGGGGCCCCTCCGATAGCGGCAAAACACATTTGATCAATGCCTGTGCACATTTTGCGCGCCAACAGGCGGTTAATTTTCAGCTATACGAAGGCAACCAGGTGGTACAGTGCGACCCTGACTATTTCGATATTTCGGCAAGCTGCGACGTGCTGGCGGTCGATAACCTCGATGCATTGTGTGGGCAGCGTCGCTGGGAAGAGAAGTTTTGCCAGCTCATTAACCGCTGCAAAAGCGGAGATTTGCACCTGATTTTCACGCTGACCAATAAACCGCAGTTTTTGCCCTGTCAACTGGCAGATTTTCAGTCACGGCTATCGTGGGGTTTGCTGTTGCAATTGGCAGCCTCCAGGGATTCTGATGTCGAGAAAATCATCAGGCTACGCGCGAAGCTGCTCGGATTCGATTTATCTAACGAAGTAATAGCCTATCTGTTAACTCATTATTCGAGGCGTTTGTCGTCCCAGATAGACATTTTACGCCTACTCGGTGATGCGTCTCTTTCCAGGCAGAAAAAAATCACCATACCCCTGATAAAGCAAACACTGATCGATTCATGAATTGCCGAGAGATTCGCTAGGAATTGAAACGCAGGTAGCGCGAGTAATAAATGCTCGAAACGAATAATACAGTGCTGAAAACCGTGCTTAGATAGGCGTAAGTTTTTAATTCAGGATTGGCAACCAGCTCGCTGATACCCACGCTAAAATAAAACAAACACAGGAACCCGGTCCATTGGTAAGTGTATAAGCGGTCGCTGATCAGGCCTTTATAAGGCAGTAGCAGTGGCAGCGATAGCATGATGACCCAGTAGGGATCGGGTGGGTCTACGGGCGTTAGAAACAGGCTGAGTTGAGAGATCAACAAGCCGCTGAGAGTTACCAGACAACAGGTTTTCAGGGGATGTGGCATGCGATTAGTGCAATTGGGTTGCGAGCCAGGCTATTCTTTTTCCTAGCGCCAGGCAAACGTCTGTTTCATGCTGACTCAAGGGTTTTCGCTGTTGGCCGGCAACATGGCTAGCACCATAGGGTGTACCCCCGGTACTCGTTTGATTGAGCGCTTTTTCCGAGTAGGGTACCCCGCTAATTAGCATTCCATGATGCAACAAGGGTTGCATCATACTGAGCAGTACGCTTTCCTGCCCACCATGCTGACTCGAAGTCGATGTAAATACCGCGGCTGGTTTGTCTATCAGCGCTCCGGATAACCATAGCCGGGTAGTTTGATCGAGAAAATATTTTAAAGGCGCCGCCATGTGTCCAAAATATCCAGGGCTTCCGATAATCAGTCCATCGCAATACTCCAGATCGTTGATATCAGCGTAAAGAACCCCCGATTCAGGAATTTCAGCGGCGGTTTGCTCGGTACTCGTAGAAACTTCCGGTAAACAACGAACGACCGATTCGCAGGCAGGGTTCGAGTCTACACCCAGGCTAATCTGTTCTGCCATCTGCGCCGTACTTCCGTGACGACTAAAATAAATAATCAAAATTTTAAGCAATTGGGTTTCCGCATAAAAATGAGATGATGCCTGTTTGTATCAGGGCCTGGAGGATGTTTTGGTGAGGAGTTTTAGCCAAATAATTCTAATACCTTGTCTGGAGGTCTGCCGATGACGGCCCGATGACCCGATACTATGATGGGACGTTGCATAAGTGACGGAAATTCACACAATGCCGCCACAATCTCCTCGTCACTGATAGAATCGCGATCAAGCTGAGCCTCCTGGTAGGCCGGTTCGGTGGTTCTCAACAGATCCCTGGGAGGGATGCCCAGCAGGCCGATAATTCTTTTTAGTTCCTGTTTATCCGGGGGATTATCCAGGTATTCGATAATTTCGGGTATTTTTCCCCGCTGCTCCAGAATATTCAACGTTTCCCGCGATTTACTGCAGTTAGGATTGTGGTAAATGATCAGTTTTTCTTTAGTCATCGAGGAACCTGGCTTGTCGAGAGGGCCATGATGGCAGGTGTGCTGGCAGTTTTACAATATTGCTCGCTCATTATCAATAGTACCAGCCTCGCGAACTGGTTACCGGTTAAAAACTTGACAGCGCATTATTATGGCGCTAGTTTGCCCTTCGACAGGCTCTTGATAAGAAATATGACCGAATTGCTTTGGTCGCCAGCGAAATTGAGCATTAATTTGTATATTTAGACTTGCCCTGAAAGGTTGATCAAGGTAGTCTTTGGGGCAAAGCGGGTACACGCAAAAACATACATATTCTGAACCACATCCGAATCTATCAGTTCTCTGGAGATAAGAACATATGAAAGCTAAAGAACTCTTAAAAATCGCAGCAATCGCAGCTATCACGACTGGGTTTATCAGTGGTTGTGCGACCGACAGTACCGAACCAGCCCCAGCAGCAGCTACCAAAGAAGAGTGTAAGGGAGCTACCGCCGAGGTGAAAAACGCAATCTACGCGGCCAAGCTGAAAATCGCACGTACCAGGAATCTGGGCCTTGAGTGGAGAGAAGCCGCCAAGTTGGTCCAGGCTGCTGAAAAAGCGGCAGAAGAATGTAACAACGCCCGAGCGTTGGTCCTGGCAAATAAGGCCGAGGAGGATGCAGCTGGAGCGATCATGGCATTCAATGCTTCACAGGTCGAGGAAGCACCGGCGCCAATGCCTGCTGTTGGCTCAGACATGGGCAGTTACCTGGTTGTTGAAGGAGATAATTTGTGGAATATCGCCGGCAAAGACTCAATCTATGGTAATCCATACCAGTGGCCGTTAATCTACAAAGCAAACTCAGGCCAGATCAAGGATGCTGATTTGATTTATGCCGGACAGTTTTTCGACATAGCAAAGGCATCTATGGCTGAAGCCGATGCAGCGATCCAGCATGCGAAGACTCGTGGTGCCTGGACACTAGGTGAAACCGAAGCATCGGATTTGGATTACCTGGCCCAGTAAGCAGTAATAGTTAGTGAAAAAAGCCCACTAGCGAGTGGGCTTTTTTTTGCCTGTAATAAACCGCTACAGGATCTGGTGCTGAGCTTAAAGAAACCAGACTACTCTTACAACCTGTTCAGATTCTGGTCGGCACAGGCCTGACAGGGCGGCCGATCAGAATAGGTAGCATTGAAGGAAGGAGTCAGGCAGGCGGGTAGCATCACTCGTGAAACGTTCGGAAATTTAGTTCGGGAGAGGGAATAGCAGTAGATCGCCAGGAGGTTCCGGAAAATAGAACTGGGCTACGACCATACCCTTACCCTACCGAGCAGCGAATCGGCTTCCCTCGTAAGGGTATTATTTGGCGTACGAGTACGAATTCCTGTTAATATGCGGTTGCGTTTCTGAAGAATATAAACATTCCCCCCGAGGTGATAGTTGCCTGTACAGCGAGATGAGAATCGGCCAAATGGCGAACCTGACTGTATGTAATCTGGAAAGCATCCTTGAGAGGCTGGTAACACAGGGAGTAGTGGAACAGGATAAGGCGAGCATGGTGTCGTCGCTGGTCTCCGCTAAAGATCGTGAAAACCTGCATCCACTGGAAATGATTGCCAGTCGTCAATGGACCAATGAGTCGAAACCCGAACAGGTATTGACGCTAGACGTGCTGACCGACTGGCTGTCTAAAGAGTCAGGAATGACTCGTCACTATTTTGATCCTTTGAAAATGGATGTTACTTCCTGTACTTCCATCATGTCTTATGCCTACGCATCTCGATTCGGAATTTTGCCGATAAAGATCACGCCGGCGAAAGTCGAAATTGCCGTGATTGATCCCTTCGATACGGAGTGGTCAGACGAATTAAATCGAATTGTTTCACGCCCGATCAGTACAGTGTTGGCTAACTCTAAAGAATTAAAATCTTACTTGCTTGAGTTTTACAGTATCAGCAAGGCGATGGATAGTGCCGGTGCAAATGCCGGGCAGATGCCGAGTAATTTGCAAAATCTCGAACAATTGATCGAACTCGGAAATATGGGCTCGGTCGACGCCGACGATCATCATATAGTCAGTATTGTCGACTGGCTGATGCAATACGCATTCAACCAGCGCGCCAGTGATATTCATATCGAACCGAGACGAGATAAGGGAAACGTACGTTTCAGGATCGACGGGGTGATGCACCAGGTGTATGAAATCCCAGTCAATATTTCTGCTGCCGTGATCAGCCGTATTAAAATTATGGGTAGGCTTGACGTGGCCGAAAAGCGTAAGCCACAGGATGGTCGTATTAAAACCCGCTCCCCGGACGGTGCTGAAATCGAACTACGGCTGTCGAGTATGCCGACTGCTTTTGGGGAAAAGCTGGTTTTACGGATATTTGATCCGGAGGTGCTGGTAAAAAACTTTTCATCGCTTGGATTCGAGAAGAAAGATGCCGACTCGTGGAATCAGATGATCAAGCAGCCACACGGAATTATTCTGGTGACTGGGCCGACGGGTTCGGGTAAGACAACGACGCTTTATACCAGTTTGAAGTACCTGGCTGTACCCGAAGTGAATGTTTGCACAGTCGAAGATCCGATCGAACTGGTCGAACCCAGTTTTAATCAGATGCAGGTGCAGCAAAATATTGACCTGGATTTCGCCAGCGGAGTAAAAACTCTGTTACGACAGGATCCGGATATCATTATGGTGGGCGAGATACGTGACAAAGAAACGGCAGAAATGGCGGTACAGGCCGCTCTTACCGGGCATTTGGTGCTGTCGACCTTGCATACCAATGACGCACCGTCGGCAATCGCCAGGCTTTCTGAAATAGGTGTGCCACCTTATCTGATCAGCGCGACCTTGATTGGCGTGGTAGCGCAAAGACTGGTACGCACTTTGTGTCCCCATTGTAAGG
>VAPC011108837.1_pt1 | contig 17038 bp, 24 predicted proteins | sample 3395121 | NCBI WGS metagenome assembly VAPC01 (sample SAMN08290434, study PRJNA428436) | hydrothermal vent metagenome | isolation source: Deep-sea hydrothermal vent chimney | place: Indian Ocean: Southwest Indian Ridge | depth 1711 m m
GACTTCGTTCACAGTCCCGTTTCCCCAGACAGATTTCACAGTCCCGTTTTCCCTGACATAGTTCACAGTCCCGTTTTCACTGACAGATTTCACAGTCCCGTTTCCCCAGACTTCGTTCACAGTCCCGTTTCCCCTGACTTCGTTCACAGTCCCGTTTCCCCAGACAGATTTCACAGTCCCGTTTTCCCTGACATAGTTCACAGTCCCGCTTCCACTGACAGAGCAGTCGGATGTCCCCAAAATTATCACAATAGCATTTTTTATAGTCCGATTAATTATGATAATTTCTGTTGAGTCAATTAATATTTCTGCCTCAATTTCAAGCGGTAATTTATCAAACTCAGCCTGTGTTTTAATGGTCATCTCTTTCATACAACCTCCCTAATCTCCAAAATTATTTTATCGATAAAAAAACAACAACCCCCGCAAGCATGGCTGGACTCAGGGCAGAGGTTAGGCCACACAATACGGGGGTCATTGTATTATTGTTAGTAAGATTTCTGTCTGCCCTGATGTCCATTATTTATTTTATTTTTTTAGCGTTTATTCTGTTTTGGATTATGTAGGCAGCAAAAATTGCTATAAAAATTGTTAGCAAATCACTGCCGTTAAAACCGTTCATTTTTTCAAACAAGTTTTGCTCGATAAATGTTTTTATTGTTTCGATCATTTTAAATTCTATCCCTATTTTCTTTGAGATCATCAATCATTAAATCAGCAAGAGCACTATCCATTAACTGCTGTTCGACATCGGCTTTTTTGATGCAAATTGAATCTGATTGTAATGTCTCATCATCCAGGACATTAGGCTCTACATAATTTAATTTATCATCTATTGCAATAATTGCAGTATTGTCAAGATTAATCATTACGTGAGTGTTGTTCCAGCCGCCGATACTTCCCATGCCGTAACGTGTATTGATTCTCATTCCTCTTTTGATTTCCATGTTATCTCCCTCTGAGTCCAATTAATTCTGGCGACCGAATGTCACCAGGACAACGATTCTTTTTGTTGATTTTTTCCGAGTTACTTTTCTCATGCCCTGAGTCCTCCTTTTTTATATTTGGATCAGGGCAAATATTACTATATGGATTGGATGTATCGTAGATTTTTGTTTGCCCTGTGTCCATGATTTAATAATATCATAATATAGGTTTGTTGTCAAGCTTTATTTTAATTATTTACACCACAAAATACAGGTCTGATTGTACAAGGGTACCTACATATGGTGGTTTTGGCTGGCACAATAATTGCTTAGTCAAAATCGCTCGCCTGGAACTCGTTGGTGGTTATTGGTATGCTGTCCAGTATTTTTCCGGTGTGCTCGCCAAAAATCTCAAAGTTGGAGCCGGTAGAGTTATGCAGCTGATTATATATCCTGTTTTTATCACGCTCTGAGATTAGCAGGCTGTTGATATATTGAGTGGCATTGTCCATGCCAACCACCTCAATTATGTGTTTGATTAGTTGTTGCATAGGTGGACCTCATACTCAGTGCCGAGGATGTTTTCTTTCAGAGCTTTTTCTAACGCTTGGCGCACCACCCACGCCATTGATTTTTTACGCTCAAACGCCACTCTGCGGAGTGCCTCGTATTGCTCCGGCGTAAAATTAATCAGCATTTGTTTCATCATTTTGTCCTCCCTGTGTTTTTTTGACAGGGGAAAATAATAACCCCACCAATAATGCCCCAAACCATGTATCATTTCCCCCTGTCGTTTTTACGTTTATCATATTATATACAATTATATAATGATAGTCAAGGTTGATATATAAAAAATCATATGTTATTATAAATAAAAAAAGGAGGGTTTATGAGATTACCAAAAAAATGGGATGCAATGATTTTTGAAGACCTTAAATACAATGATGGCAGGTTGAGGTTGCTATTATATCTTTTCCAGAAAAGTTCAACACCTGTTTTTGTAAATATAGAACCTGAAAATATTAAATTTAATCAACCATCTCTGGTTTTTACCTGGGTTGAAACAATGGCAAGCGATCTCAATGTCTCAGTGCCCTCAATCCGACGGTGGCTTAAGATATTAATTGATCGTGGATATATCAAGCGTGATGTAGGTTATTGCAGATATATTGTTAATAGAAATTATTAAAAGATCAGGGAGGTTGGTTAGCTACCATAATCAATGCTGTAGCCCATTCCTGCGGCATTTCCTCTCTGGTTATAAATCTGGATGGGAGGTTGAAAATAAAGAAGTCAGATAAATTTAAAAACACTTTCCCGGTCTCACATCAAGTGTTAGAAACTGATTTATTTAAAGCTCTAAAGCCAGCTTCCAAGATGCTGTTTATTACACTGTGCAGGCTAAGCAATAGAGTAGCAGATAAATACGGATGGTTCTATCATTCCTTCACAAACCTCGCTAAAGAGTCAGGATTACACCGTGATTCAATAATCCAGGCCAAAAAAGAGCTGGAAGGCAATTTATTTATTGAGACCTATACCTCCCCGAATTTCAGAGTACGTGAAGCTAACAAATTCAGGATCATAGAGTTCAAACAACTTAAACGTTAACTGGTAGGAAAAACCAACAAGAGTGGTCGGAATTTCCGACCTCCATATAATAATACTTAAACTAATATAAGCCATCCTTTCAAATATCCTTTGACCGCCGCCCACTTCTCGTACGAAATAATCCCAATCCTCCCACCCAAACCCCAAAGCCCCAGAGGTTAGGGGTCCCAAAAACCCCGTCCTCGACTCTATCCTCTCAAACCAAAAAAAAACTACCCCTACTATCTGTCCATCCCAAATAATCCATTACAGCCCATTTTAGACGCCACAAGATGTAGTACCCAAAAAAAAATTGTACCACCACTTGACTTCTACCTCCATATCTGGTATATCTAAAGGATGCCAGCTAAAGTTTTGGCAGATTTGGACAGCCAGCAAATTGCCATCGAGTCTCTCGCTCGCCAACAAAATAATAATGCCGAGGTCGCTCGAAAACTCGGCGTCTCGGAAAATACCATCGGACGTTTTAAATCCGCCCACGCCACCGAAATCCAAAAACAGGCTGAAAAATATCTCGCTACTCTCCCTTCTATTGTTGATACTGATATCATACAGATTCAAACCAGATCAAAACTCATTGCCCACATTGCCTCTCCAACTGACAACCCCAACTCTACCAAACTAACCGAGACTCAGGATATCCTCAGTTTCTGCAAGGATACCGATAAAATTATTACTGATGTTAAAAGATCGATAGGTATGTACTCCGCACATTCACCGGGTTTAGTATTCCAACAACTCAACATTTATCAGTCCAATCAACAGGTTATCAGCCCGGCAGTTTTGGGGATGCTATCCGGCAAAATAGACAACATGGTGGGAGAGGATGATGATAATGAGGGAATTTTGGAGGCTGATGTTGAGGGGTAGCTCCCACCAGTTATTGAGGATTGTAGATAGTAGGAGGGGGAGGGGGAGCGGGATTGGAATTAATCGGTTTGGATATTAATTATCCCTCCCATCCACACGCATCCTTAATTTCAAATACAAATAACAAGAAAGAGTAAATGAGTTCAGAAAACGAGTTAAAGAATCTTATAAAATCGAGGCTTGAAGAGGAATTTAAAATTAAGATTGGAGAGATTGAATTTTCAGAAGATTATTATAACAGGAAGGTAAAATTCACAGATAATTTTTTCAAAGGGATTTGTTTTAGATAAAGCCTTACTGAATGATTCTATATGTGCAAAACCATACTTACAAAAAATACCGAAGAGGCAAGAACAGATGTAAAGGATGTGGGGTAAAACTTGTTTAAGCACTACATCGATATAGGATTTAGACAGGAGGGTAAAGTAATACTTGCCGATAAGGCTTGCAAGAAGTGCTATGGTAGGGGTCATTTGGGTAGGAATATAACGAAGGGTGGCCTGATAGGCTGTAAGTGTGTAATTAAATCTGAGCTGCCTGTTTCGTGGGTTAAGAGATAATGGGAGAAAAACTAACAAATATAGTTTGCATTGTTCCATCATTAGACATTAGATACAATGATCTATATTTAAAATTAAAGGCTTTAATAGGCGATACACTTATACAAGATGTAACTATAAGAACTTGCCGGATGAGGTCTAAAACAGCACAGATTATATTTACAAGCTGCAAGCAGGGGACCTGTCAAATATCAGGGATTTATATAGACATAGCAATTATTGCCGACCCTGATATAACCGATGAATGGAAAGAATTTCTGAAAATAAAAACCCATGCACACAATGGGATATTACTTAGTGTTGTATAATTATGCAATTAACAAACAAAGACATACAGGCGTTAAATGATTTCGAGGGATTTCTGAGTTTTAAGCCAACGTGGACGTTCAAGAAAATGGTTAATGCTCCTCAAAAATTCATAGCGTTATTTTTTGGGAATCAAAAAGGAAAAACCTGTGAGGTAGCTTTTGGATATGTATTGAAGGTGTTAGGCAGATTTCCTGTACCAAAAAAAAACGTTGTTTATTTTGAATGTGAAGATCGAATGAAAGCCAAGCTTGCCGATAATGTAGAGACAAAAGAAGAATATCTTTCAAAACATAAGACCCTTGATAGTGCTGCGTTTATATTTTCTAAAATCCCTAAAGACAGATTATGTCCTGAATGTGGAGGTAAGATAATCCAACATCAAAGAAAATCAAGAGTATTCAGGTTTTGTTCTGAGACTTTACCTGGACAGAGTGCGAATATAAGCAAAGAAGGGGCATCAGCTGAAGTTAAAAACACTCAATATCCTGAATTCAAGAAATGGTTACCCAAATTTTTAATCAAAAAAGATATTACTTTTCGTAATCCGGCAATAACATTGTTTGATGTTTTCGGCGGTTCGGATATTATTGTTGAATTCACTTCGTATAATCAATCTGTAAAGTCAACTGCCGGAGTTCAGCGGATAGGAATCTGGTGCGATGAAGAATCCTCCATTGATTTTATAGAAGAACAGAAACCCCGCTTATTGGCAGAAGACGGACACATGGATTTTACATTAACGCCTGCTAACCGTATCAGTTTTATGTATGACGATTATTACGAAAAAGCCTGCATTTATTACAGAACAAAGATTATTGCTGATAAATTCAAACTTAAACAAATAGAACGCACTGACAGCAAAGATGATATATGCGTAATACAAGCGGCTACAGACGATAATCCAACTTTAAGTCAGGATGATATAGATGTCTTGTTTGAGTCCATAGACGACCCTGATGCCCTTGCAATAAGGCGCTATGGTATATTTAAACAGGTATCAGGTAGAATATTTAAAACGTTCGATATGAATATTCATGTGATTTCAGAAAGTAAGTATTTCCCTGATGGTATGATTTATGAATGGGTACATGCCCGGATGATAGACTACCATGAGCATGTGCCATGGGCTATCCCTTTTATTTCTTTGTCACCAACCAATGAAGCCTTTATCTATGAAGAACTTAATCCCTCTCCTGAAAAACAGGTTACAATGGAGATAGCGCATGATATAGCCATGAAAAGCAAGGACTTTAAATATGCGTTAAATCTGATTGACCCATTATCTGCCAAGACCCAGACTAATACAGGTACAAGCGTTAAAGATGATTTAAACAGGATATTCTGGGTGCTTAAGGAAGAGGGCTTATGTACCGGGGGGTGTTGGGAATGTGGCGATACAAAATCTACAATAGGCAGAGATGGAATAAGGAAAAGATTAAAAAATGCTGCTATGATAGGTAAACCGTTCAATAACCGTATTGTTAAAAACGGCAGGGAAGAATATCTGCCTACTATGTGGGTTCTTGATAATTGCAGACAGACTGCTAAGTCGTTAAAGTCATGGAGGCTGGAAGAGTGGGCAAACTCAGCACAGCTTGCCACTAAGGATATGAAAGATAAGCCTCAACAGAAGTTCAGTCATTTTTGTTGTGCGATTGAGTTTGTAATGAAGGATCGAAGGTTTAAGCCTAAATCAATACGTGATACTTTCAGGCGGAAAACAGTCCATCACAGAAAATATTATCAGGGGAGGGCGCATGCCTGAAAAACCTTTAAGGGAAAAGTTATCAAGAATTCCTGTTTTAAAAAACTCGACTCTCACAAAGGAAGAAGAGTTGGAAGCAGTCAGTGAATTACAATGGGATAAATGGTATAGTGAAAATCCTGATATACCTCATTTTTAACTTATGCCCTTATTTGAATATCTATGCCCTACATGCAGTTCCGAAGAAACAGAAAAGATATTTACGTTCCTTGTTTCGCCTGATGATAGAGAAAAGGTTGTAAAATGTCCAAAATGTGATACAATGTTGAAAAGGGTAATTTCGAGTCCGACATTTGTGATAAACTGACATGGCAGAACATGAGATGTATTTGTTAATAATTTTGGTTCCAATTACTTTATGGATATTGTTTTATGAATTTTTTTGGAGATGGAGAAAGCCTAAAAAAAGGTAAATAATGATAGAAGACATATTAGAAATAATTGCTTTAGGTTTTTTAATAGCAGTTCCGTTAATGGTTTTTTTAATAATCCTTGTTGCAATTATTTTAAGGTAATAATTATGAATGACGAAAATATTGATTCTACAATTTATTTCAAACCTGGAATGACATTTGAGTTTAGCGATATAGTTTTGAAAATAGGTGTTGAAGAAGCTATATTAACAACACCGATATTGAGAGCATTGCAAAAAGCCATTATGAGAAGTCAACTTGACCCTCTTGTAGAAGACTATAGTGCAAGAGAATGGCTTGATGCTATTTGTTCTTATCTGGTTATTAAAAATGGTTAAAGATATAGACCCTATCGAAGCACAGATAAGCCGTTTAATAATAGACGGAGAATATGAGACCGCTAAACGTAACAAAGTAGGTGATATTAATGATTTCGAGGCTTCTATTGATATGCTGGAAGGAATCCGGGCTGAAAAAGATTATGACTATCAATCTGATATTTCTTTAAACGAATTTGCCTCTACAGAATTAGCCCAGGATGCAACAGATGCATCTCAGTATTTTCAAACAAGGGATTTCGCAGAGGTATATCTTGAAGATGAAGGTGATGAAGCTATAGCAAAGGCAAACGCTGCTAAAGAATGTATTAACCGCACATTAAACCAAAAGCACCTTTATTATTATCAGAAGTTCATGAGAGCAAGAATAACTAATAATTTAGGCGGTTATGTATATGCTCGATGCTGGTGGGAACAGGGAACAAAGCCTGTACAGATTATGAGACCTGTGATTGAGGAATTAGATGTTGATGGATTCGGCAACCAAATAGTAGATCTTGAAATTCAGGTCCCGGCAAGAAGGACAAGAGAAGTTCCTGAGACAATTGAAAGGGTGGTTGTTGATAGATTTAATTTCGACCCTATAGACTCCCGTAATGTATTCACGGATAATTCCTATGTTTACAGTGTTCAACAGAAAAAATGGATAATAGTCAGATTTGAAAAAACCTTTCAGGAATTAAAAATTGATGCTGTAAATATGGGTTATTTCAATCTTGATAAATTAGACAATATGAGACCCCCACTTGAAACGGCTACCTCCAAAGAATCTTATAACAAAGATATTAAACATCAAAAAGTTCCACACGACAAAGATAAACCTTATGACATAGCAGAAAGACATGGTTTGTTTTGGGTAAGAGTCAAAGCCGGAGAAGTTGTACTTACAAAAGAAGGCAGACCTGAACCAGGAATAAATGATTTCGGGGAGCCTTTAGAGTATGCGGAACTCAGAGAAATGATAATTACTCATGCTATATCAGATAGCAGTAAAGTTCTTATCAGATTTCAGTTACAACCCTACAAAGATGCCAATGGTAAGCCCTTCAAGCCTATTGTAAGAGGTCTGTGTTATGTTCATCCAACCAAAGATACAGGACTTGGAGATGGCAAGTATTCAAGAGAATTACAGATAGCCATAGACGATACTTTTAATCTGGGAAATGACAGGGTTAGATTCGCAACTATGCCGGTTCTTAAAGGCCGTAAGTTTCAACTTGAAGACAATAGCACAATATACATGGAACCAGGGCATTTAATGGAGCTTGAAAACCCTGATGATATACAGGAAATAAAGATAGATGATAATATCACTGGGGCATTACAACAGATTGCAATGCTTACAGGTAAGCTTCATCAAGTTAGGTCAATATACCCAACTACAATGGGTAGCTTACCTTCAATAGCCAGCACAACTGCTACAGCAATCGGAGGGGCTGAAAGTCGGTCTAATACAAGGGCTAATTATAAGTCGCTCACTTTTGAGCATACTTTCTTAACTGAGTTTTACTGGATGATACAGCAAATGACATGGCAGTTCGCCAAACCGGAAACTGGCTTTAAACTCATGGGTGAAAAGGTGTTTGACTTTGACCCGTCTGCCGATTATTACTATAAGCCTCTAAGTCAGTCCATTGAGGCTGAACATTCCAGGATTCAGAAGAAAAGGGATATAATTCAGATGGTAGGATATGTAGCTCAAATCCCAAATCCTAAAACTGCTAAATTGATTAATTTACTATTGGCTAAGTTCTTTGAGCTTTCAGGGGATGAATTCGTTAACTTCGGTAAAGCATTGCTGGACGAAAGTGTTCCTGTAGAAGGCAAGGCTGGTTCAGTAGCTGATCAGGGACAGGCTGTAAGTAATCAGAACAGAGTAGCTATGTCAGGTTTAGAAGAAACAACAAGGAGCGCTGTTAGTGGATAAAAGAATAGTGAAAGATTTAGCAACTTTAAAAAAAAGAGAAGAAAGTTATAAAGATGATATTTGGTATAGGAACTGATAGAATTTATTCTTTTCAGGAAATAGCTGATTATTTAAAGGTTACAAAAGGAAGGATATATTGTATAAAGTCAAATGCATTAACTAAACTAAAACGTCCGGCAACATTAAAAACATTTATTAAATTAAAAGGGATACTTTAAATGGAAGAGCTGAATTTTAAAAAATCAGAAGAATTCTTACAGAGAGCAGCAATAAGGGGGGAAGGTGAAAGAAGAAAAGCAGCTATGGTTTTATCTTCACTCGGAAAGCTGCAGCAATTCAAAAATGCTATTGAGTCTCCTGTAGGCAGAGAAATATTGACTGATTTGGCTGAAATGATGCAAGATCGGATTGATAGAATCATAAACCATAATGAAGAGAATATGGACGTGTCTGCCTTCCATAATGATTTAGCGGAATTCAGGGCGTACAGACGGCTTTCAAGTAAGTGGCTTGATAAGTTAACGAAATACGAAACATTGTTGAAAAAAGTGAATGAATATAAATAACTTGCCAAACGGTAAAAAACCTGACAATCTTAACTTAGATTGGAAGCAGGTCTTGAAAGAGGTATATTTGAAGTTAGGAATAATTCATTCAAAATTTACAGGTAAGGTTGTTGTGAATGTTAATGAAGGTGGAATAAGTGACCGAGAAAATACCGAAAGACATAAATAAACATACAAAATCTGGTTTGAATATTGAAGCTATCAAAGAGATGAGAGGATTAATGAAAACCTTTAAACTTCAAGGCAAACTTAAACTTGTGAGTTGGAAAGAAAAAAACAGGCTTTATGGGCTTTTTGTAAATCAATGAGTGAAGATAATTTTGATACTAACAATGTTAAATTTAGAGTTCATTTGAGATTTTATATACGTGAAGATTATTTAGATTTCTTAAAATGGAAATATAGAAATGTTCAAGTAGAAAAAATATAATATGCTTTTACAACTACATTATCAAAATATTGAAAACGGAGTTTTTACTTTTATTGCTCAAAAAGATATTAAAAGTTTTGATGAACAAAATGAATTTATAGACAAAACACAAATAAACCATCCGATACCAGATGGTTATCAATGGATGGTATGTAGCAAAAAATCAAAAGATTTTGTAGGAACTATTATGAAATAGAAAAGATATAGTAATTACGTCAGTTAGCTAATAAACTCTACAGTAGTAGGGAGATTTGAAGCCCTGATTTGAGCGTAAGCTTAGCGAAAGCAAAGCTTAATGACGAAACGCTCAAGTCGGGGCTTTTTGTATTTTAAGGGAGGTTTAAACATGGCAGATGAAAACAAAGTAACCGATGAAATGTTAAACGCTGCTTCTGATGCTGACGATGCAGCCAATAACGGAGATTCCGTTACTAATGAATCTGACAATGGTACAGAAGATGTAAAAAAAGATGCTGAAAATCTTGATGATGGCGAAGATACTGAAAAGCTAAAAGATAAGCTGAAACATTATCAGGATGAAAGAAGTGGCTTTGGACGGAGACTATCAGCTATGGAAAAGGACGCTCAGGACAGAAACGACCGCCTTGAATCTGTACTGAATAGAATAGAGTCCTTAACGGGTAATTCAAGAAGCAATTCTGCTACTGAGGACGTAGATGATGTAGATGATGATGTGCCTATTACAAAGTCTGAAATAAGGAAGATGCTGAGAGAAGACAAGGAATCAGAAATAAAAGAAACTTCACGCTATTCACAAAACTATCTTAGACAATTCAACAAACTTGGAAGAATGGAAGATCCTGAATATTATGATTCCATATTTAAAGAGATGGAAAAGAATTTCAATAATAAGTTGACTGGTAATCCAATGGTGGATGCAGAGCTTAATTACGATAAGGCTGAAAAGGCTTTGTTAAAAAAGACCCTTGCTTCTTCTATCAGGAAAAATCCTTTAAAAGGCAATAAACCTGATGGAGCTTTAGGAGTAGGCGGTGATACCACTACTGTAACTAAAGGTAGCTTCGTATTGCCTAAGCTTGATGAACATGCAACGGCTTTTATGGCCTATGCCAAAAAAAATAACATGAGCGAAAAAAGGATAGAAAAGGCTTTGTCAGGTGAAACTCCTGCAAACCTGAAAGGCAATAAAGTGAGTCTTTAAATGCAAGGACATCGTTACCGCAAGAGTAGGATACCCAAGGATAGTCGAACCATCCCTATCTATGGAGACCCCATAAGAGGTGATGGTAATGACGATGGCAAATACTACAAATGCTGGAACTGTGGATTTGTTTGTAACGTAGACAGGGACGCTTTAGGAGACGGACAATCAAGAGACGGTGTAGCAATCAAGGAATTTATAGAGATTGCTTACGGTGGTTTACCCTCTTCCTTTGCGGTTCTTGGAAGTTCTATCGGTCATTTTCATGTAGCTTTGGAGAAAGGCGCAGATGGAACAGCAAAAACCATTGAGCATAACTTAATGGCTAAAGATGGAAGTGGCTGCCCGTTGTGCCAAACTTTGAACTGGAAAGGCGACCACTAATAAACGAAAGGAGATAAAATTATGGGTTTTGAAATAGTTTCAGGAGAATCAAGCTATAAACCTTGGTATCCGCTTATCAATACGGATACTTTGTATGTAGGACAGCTTGTTAAGTGTAACAATGAAGGCGTTGAGCCGTGGGATGTTGCATCGGGGGTTGGTGATTCAACCATTAAAACCGATACAGCAAAAGCGCTTATTGCAGATGGCGGTTCAGCTAATAATGCCCTATGGGGTGTTGTTATCGGTACAAACAAGAGAGTACCTTCTTTTGATACAACTTACAAGACTGAAAGTATTACTTATGTTGCGCCTTCAAGTGCAACGAATGAAGATTACTTCGGTGTTGGTGGTGCATGGGCACAAGGCGATTTACAGGCTATGGTTCAGGTTGCACTCATAACCGCAGATACTATCCTGAAAGCTCCGTTATTTAACGCTGCTTATGGCACTGCGCCTACTGAGGTGTCCGTTACGACTGCGACTTCAACTGTTGCGGTAACAACGGGTGCTGTTGATGTAGCTCCGGTTGCCAGTTTAGGAACTGTGTACTTTAGGGCAGGTGCTAATCGTGGTGCATACAGAATAACCGATGGTACAAGCACAACTGATATCACATGGGATTTAGAACTTGTCAGTTCACCAACGACTTCAGACAAGGCGGTCCATGTGAACCTAAGGACTGGTGGAATGAGCAGGATGCAGATTGATAGCGAGGGTACCTATATTGACACCGGTGCGGCTTTAACATCTGATTATCATTTCATTGATGTTATTTCCCTTGACCTGTCAACCGCAGGACTTGAGCACGTTATTTTCAGATTTAACCCTTACACAATGTTACCGTTTGACGATATTGCGTAAACAGTCAGAAACAAAACACGGTAGGGACTACCGGAAGAGCCTGTTGAGGTGTGGTGCAGTAATGCCAGCCGATGAAACAGGAACCATGTTTTCTATGGTGTCCAAGACAATAAAACTTAAAAGAAAGGAGTATAGATAAATGGGAAATCCGCTTATGTCCTCACAATTTGTAAGGCTTCTCGATGAAAGACTCAGAGAAGTAGGAGAAAACGAATACAACGACCTGTCTTCTATGATCCCCCGGCTTTATCGGATGCTTGATTCTGATAGTGCATGGGAGGAGTTTTACAGTATCGGAGACGTGCCGGATATCCCGGCGTTTAATGGACAGCTACAGTATCTAAGTGTAGCTCCTGGATATCTGACCAAGATCGAGCCGAAAGAATTTGCAGGCGGTATTATGCACGAAAGGAAGTTGATTGCAAAAAAGAAGTATTCGGTTATGGATGATAGAACTGGCGGCCTGATGAGGTCTGCGCATAGAGTGCGGGAAAAATACGGAGTAAAACCATTTGCCAATGCGTTTAGTACAGCTTTTGATTTTATGACTTCTGAGGAAGGTGTTTCGCTTTGCTCTTCAAGTCATACGACTAAAACAGGTACAAGTACAAGCTCCGGTTTTGATAACTCAGGAACATCAGCAATGAGCAAAACCTCGGTAGCAGCACAGAGGTTGCTTATGAGGGGTTTCAGAAGCGACATATCCGAAAGGATAGAACCGAGTGATGATTACGCTATTATCTGCCCGGATAACATTGCTGATTTGGCTAATGAGATTAACCTTACGCCAAGCGGGTATGATACCGCGGCCTCTGACAAGAACATGCAGTTCCAGAGGTATGAGATTATTCCTTATCTCAGGCTGGACGATACGGATACAAAATCATGGTTTATGGTTGATAAGAAAGCCATGAAGCGTGATTTAATCTGGATTGACGGAACCCTACCGGATATGGCAAATACGGTAGATTTCGAGACCTTCATGCTCAAGACTTCGGTTTACTTTGAAATTGCGAATGGGTTTAAGAATTGGAGGTTTATTGCAGGAAACCAAGTTACGTAATAAAATCAAGGGGTTATGAGAAACCCTTGACATTGAAACAACCATTATTAACCCTTAACCCTATTGGATGGGGAGGTTTGGTATCCTCCCCATCCATATAGTCCTAAATGGGCTAAAAGGAGATTGAAAAAATGGGTAAGAAAGGAACATTTAAACTACGGGGAATTCCTATTAAGGATGATAATCCTATAAGGGGTAATTCCTATCATGTTTGCAATGCAACAGCCGTATCAACAGACCAAACTGGTGTTGATGATTCAACAAGTTATGGAACAATAAGTAAACCGTTTTCAACAATAGACTATGCGATAAATCAGTGTTCAGCTAATCAAGGTGATATAATCCATGTTCTGCAGAACCATGCGGAAACATTAAGTGCAGCAAGTGCGATTGCCCTGGATACGGCTGGCATTAAACTGGTAGGTCATGGTCATGGCGAGGACAGACCAACAATTACCCTTGACAATACGGCCGCAACTGTAGCTATGAGCGGTGCCAATTGCTCTATTGAGAACTTTGTCTTTAAGTGCGGTGTAGATCAGTTAGTTACAATAATTCAGACAACCGCTGATGATGTACTTATTAAAGACTGTGAGTTCAGAGAAGGGTCAGCTTTGCAGGCACTCAATTTTATAACTGTGGGTGTAGCTGATAATGATAGTGATAGGTTTCGTATTGAAGACTGTATTTTTTATGCGCCTACTGCCGGTGATGCTAATGAGGCTATTAATGTTGCAGCGGATATGGATAGTGGAATAATTGAAGGAAACACATTTTATGGTGATTGGGATGAAGCTGGTATCCAAATACCTGCTGGTGGTAATGCACAGGTTAATTTGACAATCAGGGATAATGTAATCACCAATTTACTCACAGGTCAACATGCTATTCAGATTAACGGTACAGGGTCTACTGGTAAAGTTGTTGATAACAAGGTAGAAACAGATGCTTATGCCACCTCTATTGATGCTGGTGGTCTTGAAATGTTTGGGAATAAATACAACGATGGGACAGACCAAGGTGGTTCGATTGATTTACCCACTAAAGTAGGTGAACAATCTATAGTCCTTAAATCTACTGGTGATCTGACATCTTCAGGGACTTCGGTATCATTATTCACAGTAACCGGCGATGTCCTTTGCAAAGTTGGAGGTACCGTGGATGTAGCTCTTACCTGTACAAGTGGGACTTCTACTGCAGAGGTTGGTGTTGCTGGCAATACAGCCGCTCTTTGTGTGCAGGATGCTATTGATGCTACAGCTTTTGATATTGGTGATTCCTGGTCGTTGATAACTGCTGCTGATGCGAATGCAGCTCAAATGGCTGATGAATGGGTGTTGATTGGTAATGGAGTGGATATTATTATGACTGTATCTGTTGATGATATAACAGCCGGAGATATTGACTTTTATTGTCAGTATATTCCTTTAACGCCCGGGAGTTCTGTAGTAGCAGCGTAAAAAATATGGGAGGGGGTTATTCCCCTCCTTGAATTTAAGGAGGCTTTATGAGTGTAGTTTTGTTTTCAGAGGTCGATAGACACAGAGTAACTAAAAAAATTCAGTCGGAGTATCCTGCATGGTATTTCAAAACTCACATTAAGGAACTGCAAGAGTCAATTGACAGTAAAAAACGTGAATTGGCACTGGGGATTATTTCCCCTGTCAATGCCTTGTCTCTGCGTGAGACTGTGAAAAAGGAAGAAAGCAGGCTTTCGGAAATTGATAAATCAAGACCGAAACTGTCTGACAAAGAAACTGATGATGTTGCAAAGGTCTATAAAACTTTAGGTAAGGACATCGGAAATTCTATGTTTTCCCGAACCGATATGAAAAAAGGGTTGGCCGATGCACATCAGGAAGCCTCAAGGATGATTGACCCTTGCATTAAAGTAAATGAAAAGGTTGCCGAAATGGCAGATGCTTGCGGTATAGAAGTGAAAAAAGGAATGATAAGCCGTAATCAGGCTTCCAGAATATTTAAAATAACCGGCCGGCTTTTAGAAGAGCAGACAGACGTTGAAGCATTACGGAGAGATAGAAATACGGTCTCTTCGAGGGGGTAGATTATAAAACCCTATTTAGTAAATGGCAATACAGTTTTTGCTATAGATAAGTTCAAAAAGTGTACTAAGTGTGGGGGAATTAAACCCAACAATATAGAAAACTTTAGACAGATAACAGAAACTCGTAATCGCAAACAAGGTAGTTATACCTATTTAAAAGCGATATGTAGAAAATGTGAATGTAAAAGAAATAGGGAATATACAAGAAGATATTATAGTGAAAACAAAGAAAATGTTTCCAGAAAAAGCAAAGAGAGATATTGTTACGATAAAAACAGAAAAGGTACTCTCAAGCAATATGGACTAACTCCAAATGATTATGCGGTTTTACTTGTTAAACAAAAAGGGTTCTGTGCAATTTGTGGTAAAAACTGGAATGGAATGCATAGATCAGGAAGACAAATTACTTTAACGATAGACCATAATCATGAAACAGGAGAAGTCCGAGGTTTGTTATGTGGTTCATGTAATAGAGGACTTGGTGATTTCAAGGATTCTGTAAATAGTCTTAAGAAAGCAATTGAATATTTAGAAAAGGGGAAATAATACTATGGCGGATGTCACATCGGCACAGACACTATACGATGATGAACTAAAAACAGTTATTAAGTTTGTTTATCAGTATGTTGATACTGGTGAATCAGACGTTGTAAAAGTTAACGTCTCTGACTTAAGTCCTATACCCAAAGGTAACTTAGTATCTATTGAAAAAATACAGTACAACATTGATGGGATGATTGTAACGCTTTCATGGGATGCAGATACAAACGTTACAATTCTGGATTTAGGCGGTATTAGCGGAGCAGTATCAGGGACTTTTGAGTTTAAAGATGATACTCGCCTGATTAACAATGCAGGGGCTGGTGTAACCGGAGACATCCTGTTTACCACTACGGGACATTCAGCAAATGACAGTTATTCAATAATTCTGACTTTAAGAAAATCTTAGACAATGGATACTAATAAATGGGGCGGTTTATATATCAAAATTCTTTTAAGGATGGGGTTGGCAATGCCGTAGTTGACGGGACTATCTCTGTCTATCTTGCAGGCACAGAAACGGCTGCCAACGTCTATACAGCTTCTTCCGGCGGTAGTGCTGTTACCTCAGTAACCTCAGACAGCACTGATGGCAGCTTTAGTTTTTACGTTGATGAAGCAGACTATAAGGCTAATCAAAAGTTTAAATTAAGACTTACCGGCCCCACTGGTATCAAAATCAAACCCAAAGAATACGATAATATAACAATCTTTCCAAATGTTAGAACACCCTTTATAACATTCACAGACGGAGATACAACCCCTTCTGTCAAAGGGGGTGAAAACTTTAAGACAGCTAATACTACAGCTAAGACTATTTCAGATTTAGACGATGGCTATGATGGACAAAAGGTAACAGTGGTTATTGATGACAATAATACTACAATAGATTTTACCGGGACAAATCTAAAGGGAAATGGAGGGGCCGACTGGTCTCCATCGAGAAATGATAGCATGAGATGTAGACGTGATGGCACAACCTATTTCTGTGATGTTAGTGATAATAGTCTTTCACAATTTGCAGCAGTAGGTGATGCTGACGGCACGGATGCATACATAATAACCAGTCCTGATGGTACTACTTGGACTGAAAGAAGTAATCCTAAAAATTTTCGTTTATATAGCATTGAGTGGAATGGTTCCTTATTCTGTGCAGTAGGTGATGCTGACGGCACGGATGCATACATAGTAACCAGTCCTGATGGTACTACTTGGACTGAAAGA
>VAPC010116046.1_pt1 | contig 17033 bp, 16 predicted proteins | sample 3395121 | NCBI WGS metagenome assembly VAPC01 (sample SAMN08290434, study PRJNA428436) | hydrothermal vent metagenome | isolation source: Deep-sea hydrothermal vent chimney | place: Indian Ocean: Southwest Indian Ridge | depth 1711 m m
ATCACCCGGGCAGAGGCAGGCTCAAAAAGACCACATGTATCGAGGGCCGTTACAATACATTCCCGGTCATCAGCAAGAACAACTGGACGGCGGGCCTTGTAGGGAACCATTGCGGTAATGGCATTCAGACTGGTTTTTTCCCAGTCTATCTGCTCTTCCATCCTCTTAGGGATGAAATCAACCAATCCGACACCGAGGGCATTTCCATGGGTCTCGGCGGTCAACTCCCGTACTACAAGCCGGGTGACCTCTGCATTGGCCGGTCGCAGGCCATCCTGCCTTCGTTCCCACCAGTCAAGACTGCCCCTGCCTGTCACGTTGGGATCCACTCCGACGCCGCTAATATCCTTTCCCATCCTGTCGACAAGCAGCAGGTCGGCCTTCAGGAAGGGGAGTCGAGCCATCAATTCGAGAGCTTCCTGAAGCAGGGTTGCTTCTCTTTCGAAGATTTCTCCAGGACGAACGCTGACTATGCGAGCGGTTTCATCGAGAGCATTTTCCAGAATTGCCAGACATCCGACTACATGGGCCTTCTCCATTACCACCGGCACCGCCTCACCCGCCAGGGTCGCAAAGCCGGCATCTACGGCCGCACGATGATAGAGAGCCGCTCCCTCCAGCTTGCCCAGACCGATGAGCATCATCTTTAACAGACCGCTCTCTACCCGCCCGCGGAATTCGGTATGCGGTTTCACCCTGTTGACTACAAGAATGGTATCTGCTTCGTGAGCATATCTGTCGACGTGCACCGGCAATCCCCTCGGAGTGTGACCGATAATCACCGTTTCCATCGAAGCACGGATTGGAGCACCGCAGTTACCCTCTGTAATTCCGAGCGATTCGAGCACCTGCAGCTGGCCTTCCGTCGTGCCGCCGCCGTGGCTTCCCATGGCAGGCACCAGGAAGGGTTCGAAACCACTCTCTTTAAGAAAGGAAACAGTGCAACCGAGGATTTCCGGGATGTTGCGAATACCCCGGCTGCCAGCCGGGATCGCAACCGTACCACCCGGCGGAATCGCGGAGGGAAGGTCGAGCAATTCGAGCTCTCTACTGACCGCCCCGCGCAAATCATCTTCGTGCGGGGCATCCACGTGACGACGTACAGTCAACATTTGAGGCAAATCCATGATGGATTGAATATGGTCCTGCATAGCGCGTACCTGCCAGAAGAATCACATTAAAGTTGATATGAATCATCAGTTGTCGGGGGCACCCATCATAATCCAGCCGATGATTGATCACGACGAGCTGAAACGACTTTTTCAGGAAGCGAATCACCGGGCAGAAGCGCACCAGTACAGGGGCGCCATTTCTGTTTATCGGAAGGTTCTCACTCTGGCAGGCAGTCACGATACGGTGGCGGCGGAATGTGCTCACTGGGGCATCGGTGAGGTCTACTACACGATGGGAGACTATCCTCAGGCTCTCCAGGCGCTGGAATCGGCACAAATCCTCAACCCGAGTGAAGCCGCCTACTACTATCTGCAGGGACTTATCTATACGCGCATCGGTAATGAATCAGAGGCCCTGATGACCCTGGCAAAGGCACTTCAGCTGGAACCGGAAAAACCGAAGGTCCTTCGCGAATATGGATGGGCTCTTCACAGATTCGGATATCAGGAACGAGGAATGGAGATGCTTCATAAGGCTCTATCATTAAATTGTGAAGATCATCTCACTCTTACTGAGCTCGGACTTTCCTATGCCGCCGAAGGCCGGTATGGAGAGTCGCTTGTCTGCCTCGAACGAGCTCTCGAGCTGGCACCTGGTGACCTGGGAATATCTGTTGCCATCAGCACGGTTGATCGATTTACCGGCACCGGCGACGCTAGATATCCGATCCCTGCAACGGGTCCTAATCTGGCCGGTCCTTATGAAGAATGGGATGATGAAGAGGGTTGGGAAGAGGGGCATGATCTGGAAAGCGACTGGGACGAGGAGGAACTGGAAGAGGAGAAGGAGAAGGGGGAGTGGGAGGAAGAGGAGGAGTGGGGAGAGAACACCGAGGATGAGGATATTTAAGTACACCGCTCCGCAATAACGCTTGTATTCCAGTGCCTAGGCAGTACAGCAGAGCAGATTAGAGTTCTACCAGCTCCAGCTGTTCCTTAACAAGATCAGCGCTGTTTTTCAACGCTTCTGATTCCTCGTCGGTCAACTGTACCTCGAGGATCTCTTCAATTCCATTGGAGCCAAGCTTGCACGGTACACCAACGAAAGTTCCTTCGATCCCGTACTCACCTTCAAGCAGAGCGGAACAGGGAAGAACGCGGTTTTTGTTCTTCACGATACTCTCGACCATCTGGGCTGTTGCGACACCAGGGGCATAGTACGCACTTCCGGTCTTCAGGAGTGCTACAATCTCTCCACCCCCCTTGCGGGTACGCTCGACCAGAGCTTCTATGTCCTCCCGGGACATCAGCTGCGGAAGCGGGATCCCTGAAATGGTTGTGTAGGAGGGCAACGGAACCATGCTGTCTCCGTGCCCGCCGAGTACCATGGCCTGTATATCTTCTGTAGAGACATTCAGCTTCCTGGCAATGAAAGAACGGAATCGAGCAGTATCCAGGATACCGGCCATTCCCATCACCCTGTTCTTCGGGAAACCAGATACTTTCCACGCTACCCAGGTCATAACATCAAGCGGATTGGCCACCATGATGATGATCGAGTCAGGGCTGGCTTTTGCCACTTCGGCTGTTACCTCCTTCGCGATAGCCACGTTAGCATCGCGGAGGTCATCACGAGACATTCCCGGCTTGCGGGGAAGACCGGATGTAATTACAACGATATCGCTGCCAGCTGTTGCCGCGTAATCGTTTGCTCCGATCAATCTTGTGTCGAAAAGGGATACAGGGGCTGACTCCCACATATCGAGCGCCTTGCCCTGCGGCATATCCTCAATAATGTCAATCAGTACTATTTCCTGGGCCAGCTCTTCGAGGGCGCAGTATTGCGCCACTGTTGCGCCTACGTGACCGGCGCCGACAACTGTGATCTTTTGCGCACCCACGGTTCACGTCCCTTTCTATGAGGACTAATGCAAGTCGATGAATTACAGCTGCGGTTCGACGCGGACCAGCTTGCGCCCGCGACCACGCCGCTCGAATACAACGGTGCCGTCGACCAGGGCGAACAGTGTATCATCACCCCCCCGTCCAACATTGGGGCCGGGGTGGATACTGGTACCACGCTGTCGCACGAGAATCGTACCGGATGTAACTTCCTGTCCGCCGTATCTCTTTACACCAAGGTACTTCGGATTAGAATCCCTGCCGTTTCGACTGGAGCCAACGCCTTTTTTATGGGCCATTTATCTACCCCCTGAAATTCTCAGGCCGCCTTGATCGCAGTCACGACAGCTTGTGTATACTGCTGCCGGTGGCCCGCGATGCGGCGATAGTTCTTACGGCGCTTCTTCTTGACGACTGTAACCTTGCGATCCCGGCCGTGCCCTAGAACTTCCAGGCTTACACTGGCACCTGAAACTTCCGGTGTGCCGATGCTTGCCTTCTTATCCGTGCGGATAAGCAGCACTCGATCAGCCTTCAAGGTCTTTCCTGCCTCCAGATCCCCGTGGTAGGGAATGCGTATAACATCCCCTTCACGGACTACCATCTGTTGGCTTTTCACTTCTATTACTGCGTACACGCCGTTCCTCCAATTAAGTACACCGTTCCGCAATTATGCTGGCATTCAAGCGTCGATGCATCACCGTAATTACGGAGCGGCGTACTGAGCCGGTGATGTATATCTAACCAGCCTTCGCTTGTACAACTGTGACGGGGCTATCCCCGAATAATCCAATTAAAACTTTTGTCGGCTGACCGTCAAGCACACCAGGAGCCTCGATTAACTCAAAAAGCGGTCGGTTACGTACCGTTTTCTTCTCACACTGAACACTTCGAACTGATCGGCTTCCAGCTGGTCGTTCTCTTCAAGCTGGATCCTCAGTCGACATCTGTTTTCGATCGCTCTGATGAGCTGGCCGTTGTTCTCCCCGAGATGTTCAGCTACGGCAGGATTCACCTCGAGTCGGAATTTGCGATCGCGTGAACCTACGCGTGCGCGCTGGAACCAGCGTTCGATCTTGGTTGTGACGGTCTCACGACTCATGATCCTGCCCATGCCGCCACATGTCGGGCAGATTTCACTCAACGTGTGGTAGAGACTCGGGCGAACCCTCTGTCTGGTCAATTGTATCAGTCCGAACTCAGAGAAGTCAGAAATATTGAATTTCGCCCTGCTTCTCTTCATCCCGGCCCTCAACTCCCCCAGGACCTGCCTCTGGTGCTCCGGATCATCCATATCAATGAAATCGATTACCACGATTCCACCAATATCCCGCAGCCGTAACTGACGTGCAATTTCTTTTGCGGCCTCGATGTTGGTCCGCAGGATAGTCTGAGCCTGGTCCCTCGATCCCACATATCGGCCTGTATTTATATCTATCGCCACCATACCTTCGGTGTGTTCAATATTGATATTGCCGCCACGCTTGAGCCAGACCTTCGAATCGAAGGTCTTTTTGATTTCCGGCTCAAAACCATATCTGTCGAAGATAGGTTCCTTGCCTCTGTAGAGATTGACCCGGTTCAGAAGATGCGGCGCCACATCTCTCAGGTAGCGGCGCGCATCTTCGTATACCTTCTTGTTATCGATCGTCAGCCGCGATACATCGGCACCGAACAGATCCCTGATAGTACTGGTAGCGAAACCAGTTTCTGCATGGAGACGACTTGGTGCAGGATTGGAAGCATAATTCTTCTGAATCTCTTCCCAGCGCTGCATCTGGCGCACGAGGTCGTTCTGGATGGTCTTTTGATCTTTTCCTTCAGCTTCAGTCCGCAGAATTACACCCAGATCTTTTGACTTGATGCTCCGGATAATTTTGTAGAGCCGCCTGCGCTCGTTCCGGTCCGATATCTTTCTGCTGATACCGATCTTGCTGTCTGCAGTAAGCAGGACAAGAAACCGTCCAGGAAGGCTTATCTGAGTGGTAAGTCTGGGGCCCTTGGTACCGATCGGCTCTTTTGTAACCTGGACCATGATGTCCTGGTTGCGCGTGAGCCTTTTTTCTATCGGCAGCCTTTCCCCAACTGTACGCGTTGCAATGGATGGCCTGGCTCCGCGACTGCCGGAGCCCTTCTGGCTGTAACTCTGTTCTCTGCCGTTCTCCTCGGTATCTTCTTCGTACTCTACATCAAGGGCGGCAGTTAATTCCTCCATCCGGGTGGAGATATCTGAAACATGAAGGAATGCACTCATCTCCATGCCGATATCCACAAATGCGGCCTGCATCCCCGGAAGCACCGTCTTGACTTCGCCTTTATAGACGTTACCGACTGTTCGGACGTTGTCGGGCCGTTCGACGAACAGCTCGACCAGCTGGCCATCCTCCAACAACGCGATGCGCTCTTCCGTCGCTCCGACGTTGATGAAGATCTCTTTTTCCAACTACGGTTTTCGCCCCCTCCGGCGATCCCTCCTATTCTGGGTATCTGAGGGGATGGAGCAGAATAATATGTTCGGTGGAGAGGCTGTCCGCTCCGGGCGAACTGATTACGGCCGGGTAAGTTTCAGTCAATCTCGACCTATTAAAAAACTTCCTCCGTATTGCAGGAACAATACCTGACGTGGCTACGGGGGAATCGAAAGGCTCCACTACGCTCGGAAACGGTTGGTGTAACAACCATCAACGATTTGATAGTCTCTCCACATGTGGGACACACATCGCCCTTCTGCTCCCGGTTTTTGGCGATTTTGTCCGCGAATGTCTTTCCTTTTGCCATATCGGCTGAGCCCTTTCTTACCCGGCCACAAACTTCTTAAAGCATTATAAGTTGAGCGTGATTACATGTTGTGTCAATTGGAATATCGCTTGCAGTTCTTATGAGAATTCAGCCCGGATGAACCGCCTCTGCAAGATCCCTGATGCCTTCAACAGTCCAGGTTCCTTCCAGGCTATTGCCGATAACGATTGCGGATGCGCCTGCCTCGACCCGGGATTGCACATCGCGGGCAGTCCTTATTCCTCCTCCGACTATGACAGGAAGTCGGGCAGTACCTGCTACCTCACTTATGATGGCCTCCGGAACTGCCAGTTCCCCTCCCGAACCACCCTCCAGGTATAAAAACCTCATACCCATGAACCGTGCTGCCAGTGCGTGGGCCACCGCAATATCCGGTTTGTCTCTGGGCATCGGTGCCGTCATCGACATGTACTGTGCACTGGTTATCCCCCCTGAGTCGATCAGCATATATCCGGTGGGAATCGCTTCCAGCCCCAGTTCATGGATCCGGGGAGCCGCAACCACCTGCTGACCGATTATGTATTCAGCGTTTCTGCCCGAAATAAGTGAAAGAAAGAGTATCGCATCGGCGTGGTCCGATATCTGGCCAGGATTGCCCGGAAAGACAATAACAGGCAGATCGGTTCCCTTTTTTACTGCTTTCACGGCACTGTCGAAATTGCCGCTGAGCATCAGGCTGGAACCTACGAAGATGAAATCGACACCTCCCTCCTGACCGATCTCGGCTGCCCGGTTCAATTCATCGGCAGAATTCCTGTCGGGATCGAGCAGCATACAGAAAGCCGCCCCCTTATCTCTGACGACCTCTCTGAAATGTATTTCAACAGAACCTGGTCCGGGGAAGTTGAGAATATCCTCTTCAGCTGATGGCATATAGACTCCAGACGATATCCAGACCTTATGGTACGGTCGGCCCCTGCATTGCAGGTGTTCGCGTGTCAGTATCCGTCCGGGAACTCATTATCCCACTACCCACCGGATGCATGTGATCGCACAATATCAGGCACTGCTTTCAAGGCATCGTCGAGTTTGTCGGCATCAGGACCACCTGCCTGTGCCATATGAGGTTTGCCGCCGCCTTTACCGCCGGTTATTGCTGCAACATCATTGATAATTGTACCAGCCTTCCACCCCGCATTGACAAGGTCATCGGTAACAACACAGAGCAATACTGCTTTACCCTCCTGCTCCATACCCAGAACACCGACACCGCTGTCAAGCTTGCTCCTGACAGAATCTGCCAGATTGCGCAGCATTGAAATCTGCGGTACATCAACCCTGCCGGTCACAACGCTGATCCCCGCTATTTCACTGGCAGTGCCCATGATCTCATCGACACTCTCCATTCCGCGTCTTGCTGCGGCCCGCGTGCTCTCCTTCCTCAGATTCCTGTTCTCTTCCACCAGTATCTGAATTCGATGGATCAGCTCCGCTTCAGGGGTACCCAATATCTCTCCCATCCGCACCATCATCAATTTTTCTTCGATTGCGGAATCCACAGCATCCTGCCCGGTGATGGCTTCCAGCCGTCTCACGCCGGATGAAATGCTTCCTTCGTGAACGATACGGAAGAAACCTATTTCACCGGTTCTCTCAACATGAGTCCCCCCGCACAATTCCATCGTCCAGCCCGGGATCTCCACTACCCGGACCAGATCGGCATATTTCTCCCCGAAGAATGCCAGCGCTCCGGCATTGAGCGCTTCCTGGTAGGGCATCTCGGTTATCTTTAAAGACACGTTGGCCATGATTCCGCGGTTAACCCAGCGGATGACTTCCGCTTGTTCCGCCTGGGTGACCGAAGAGAAGTGGGAGAAGTCGAAGCGGAGTCTGTCCTGCTCTACAAGTGAGCCCGATTGCTGCACATGATCGCCCAGAACATCTCTGAGTGCTGCGTGGATAAGATGGGTTGCCGTGTGGTTGCGCATAATCCGTTTGCGACGGAGGGCATCGATGCGAGCCTGAACTATCCCCGATACGGCAATTCCGGCACTCGTAATACCGTTGTGGAAGATCACACCGCCGATGTTATCCACCCTGTCCACACCGAATATGAAATCATTTCCCTCAATCTCACCGCGATCTGCGGCCTGTCCCCCTGATTCGGCATAGAAAGGAGTTTCGGAAAGTACTGCGAATCCCCTCTCACCCTGACCCAGACTCTCCACCCGATCGAACGATTCGTTGAATAGCGCGATGATCTTACTGTCGGTAATCCATCCATCCATGTCGAAACCGACGAATATCCGACCATCATTGCCGGCGGGGATGGAATCAGCAGCGGCATTCGCTTCTACACGTACCGTGTTGCCCTTTTTCGCTCTATCCGCTCTGGAGCGTTCTTTCTGCTGTTGAAGAGCCTCTTGAAAACCCTCAACATCTACCGGGAATCCTCTCTCCTCGGCCATGACCTGGGTCAGGTCGAGAGGAAATCCGAAGGTGTCGTATAGAACGAAGGCGTCGTGGCCGGAAATGGCCAGTTCCCCCTCCTCCTTTACCGATGCGATCAGTTCTTCAAACCTCTCGATTCCCTGATCGAGGGTTTCTCCGAATCGCTCCTCCTCGGTACGGACAACAAGCATGGTGCGCTCTGAAGCTCTGGCCACTTCAGGATATGCCTCTTCAAAGATTGAAATCACCGTCGGAATCAGCTTATAGATGAACGGTTCATGCATATCCAGCTTGCGCCCGTGTCTTGCAGCCCGGCGCAGCAGCCGCCGCAGGACATACCCCCGGCCGTCATTCGATGGAATCACTCCATCGGTTATCGCGAATGTAAGGGCCCGGATATGATCGGCAATAACCCGGTGGCTCATTCCCCTGTCGTCCGGATTGTAAGGTTTATCTGTCAGATCGCAGGTCTGGTCGATCAGCGGCCTTACAAGGTCTGTATCGTAATTGCTGTCCACATCCTGAAGTATGCTGGCCAGACGCTCGAGTCCGAGTCCGGTATCTATGCTGGGCCGGGGCAGATCGAGAATCTCACCGGACGGCTGGGCGTCAAACTGCATGAAGACCAGGTTCCAGATTTCCAGGAAACGGTCACCGTCAGAAGGGTCGAGAAGAGTCGGATCGTCACCCGGAGATGGTGCCAGATCGTAGAGGATCTCACTGCACGGTCCCTGAGGTCCTGTCTCACCCATGCTCCAATAGTTGCTCTCCTTGCCAAGCCTGTAGACACGTGCGGGATCGATATCTGTGACTCTTTTCCACGCCTCCTCCGCTTCGTCATCATTTATATAGATGGTTGCGTAGAGCCTGTCTTTGGGCAGTCCGACTGTTTTGGTCAGGAAATCCCATCCGTAGAGGATCGCTTTCTCCTTGAAGTAATCCCCAAAGGAGAAATTGCCCATCATCTCGAAGAATGTGTGGTGGCGGGAAGTCAGCCCCACATTCTCCAGGTCATTGTGCTTGCCCGAAACACGGATGCACTTCTGCGCCGTTGCCGCACGCAGATAATCCCTGCTTTCCTCACCTGTGAAGACCTGTTTGAACTGGTTCATCCCGGCATTGGTAAAGAAGAGTGTGGGATCTTCTGCAGGAACCACAGGACTGCTGGGTACCTCCGTGTGCTCCCGTTCGGTAAAGAAATCGAGAAAAGCTCTGCGAATTTCACTGCCAGTCATTTATCAGTCCGTTCTTCCTCTGTCCCCGCAAGCAATCCTTCGACCTCCATCTCTTCAATCACTGCATTCACCGCATCAATCGCCACAGAGACCGGGTATCCCGCCCTGCCCAGAAGACCTGCCATCCTGCGACGTGCCACCCGGGGCAGCAGACCTTCATAATGGGCCTGCCTGCGTCTCAGGATAGTCATCCCTTCATCGAGCAGGCATGAGTCTACATCTCCCGGGCCCTCCCCGTATACTCCCCATGCTGCACCGTGCGCAATTTCCCTGGCTACACCTCTGGAGCGAAGGTCCGATTCGATCCTTGCAGGGGCATACCCCCTGACCCTTCGCTTCTCCTCAGCAAACAGCTCGGCAAAGAGCCTGTCGTCCAGAATTCCATCTTTTAACAGGGCGCTGATGGTTTCTTCTATCGCCGGGTATGAAAAATCGGCATGTAAGAGGCTCCGGCGCAACTCCTCTTCGGAGCGGAGTCGAATTGTGAGCAGACGGATCGCCCGGGATCTGGCTTTGCTCATCTCGCCGGCGGACTCCAGCTCTTTCTCGAGTGGAGCAGACAGTACGAGCCCCGGCTTCAGGTTCAGTTCGGAAAGAATTCGTTCTGGTACGGTCAGTGAGAGTTTCCCGTCAATATGGATCACGCGGTGATCAGGACGCCCCTTCGGCGTACTTATTCTGGTAATACGGGATCTGTTCAATATTTGTGCTGACCGATGAGGGCTATTCCTTTGATCCGGTATCCTCGGAGGGGCCGGCCTCATCCTCAGCTGTCTCAGATGACAGACGCTGCTTCAATCCCAGCTCCTCCCTCACCTTCTCCTCTACCTGATCGCGAATATCAGGATTCTCCTTCATGAAAATCCGGACGTTCTCTCTACCCTGCCCCAGTCGCTCGTTGCCGTAGGAGTACCACGTTCCGGCCTTTTCGAGCACTCCCATATCGAGGGCTAGATCGATGATCTCCCCCTCGCGACTGATACCCTCGTTGTAAATAAGGTCGAATTCAGCCTGCTTGAAGGGAGGAGCAACCTTGTTTTTAACAACTTTCACTCGTGTCCGGTTGCCGATGATATTGGTGCCCTCCTTGACGGCTCCGATACGCCGGATATCCAGCCGTACAGAGCTGTAGAATTTAAGTGCACGCCCTCCTGGTGTGGTCTCGGGATTGCCGAACATCACCCCGATCTTCTCCCTGATCTGGTTTACAAAGAGCAGGATACTCTTGGTTTTGCTGACGGTCGCCGTGAGTTTGCGCATTGCCTGGCTCATCAAGCGGGCCTGCAGACCTATAAAACTGTCTCCCATATCGCCATCTATCTCGGCTTTTGGAACGAGCGCGGCAACCGAATCGATCACCACGATATCGATAGCCCCCGAACGGACCAGGGTCTCAGCAATATCGAGTGCCTGCTCGCCCGTATCGGGTTGTGAAACGAGAAGTTCATCGATGTTGACGCCCAGTTTTTCAGCATAGATCGGGTCCATTGCATGTTCTGCATCGATGAATGCCGCAGCCCCGCCGCTTTTCTGTGCCTCGGCAATTATATGAAGTGAAAGTGTGGTCTTCCCTGAGGATTCAGGACCGAAAACCTCGAGAACCCTTCCCCTGGGCACACCTCCGATTCCCAATGCTGCATCCAGGGTGATACTTCCGGTGCTGATTGCCGGTACTGCATCTACACGGGAATCCTTCCCCAGCCTCATGATGGCGCCCTTCCCGAACTGTTTTTCGATCTGGGAAACTGCCATCTGAATGGCTTTCTCTTTGTTACTATCTATTGCTGACATGGGATCAATCCCTCCCCGACCTCTGGTTCCCACCGTGCTTCATTTTCGCTTTTTCTTCGCTCAGGCTACTACACAGGTCTGACACTGCTGTCGAGGGGTACTCTCGCCAGGACAGTATACGTTGGACCATGTCTGCTCAGCACACTCTGGAAGAGAACTATTTCACCAGTAATCCAGTTCTCATAAGGCAGTATCCATGCCGCCGCAGCCTGTTCCAGCAAGCCCTTTTTCCCCTCACCTTTGACACGACCCAGAGTGAGATGCGGATGGAACCTGCGATATTCAGGTTCGAATCCCAGCGGTTCCAGTTCTTCATCGATTCTCTTCTTCAACGCAGTTACTTCATCCTCGCCCCGTTCGAATCCAACCCACACCACCCGCGGATGCCTGAAATTCGGAAAAGCGCCGACACTGTCCAGACTTGTTACAAAAGGAGGAATGCCGGCTGCTGCTCTCTGAAGAGCCTCGCTGATCGGGTCGATCTGCTCCGTTTCGATATCTCCCAGAAAGACACAGGTGAGGTGCATTGCCTCCGCTTTGACCCACCTGATTTTGCCCTCTGCCTGCGATACCGATTCGTGCAGGCGGGCCAGATGTGAAGTTACGTGCCCGGGTACAGGCAGGGCAATGAAACTGCGGAGGCTCACCTGTGTACCTCCCAGCCTCCCTCGCAGGGATCGAGACCTTCCAGCATGCGCCTGAGCAGGTCGAGGGCGACAGCCATCGAGCGCGATTTGTTTCTGGCTCTTCCTCCCGCTCCGAAAAGGAACCTCCGTGCTACTGTCTCATCTCTTCCGGCGCAGGCGATATAGGTCAAGCCCACCGGTTTATCTTCCGTACCGCCTGTGGGCCCGGCAATCCCCGTCACGGAAAGGGCCCAATCGGTCCCCGCTCTCTCTCTGGCTCCTTCGGCCATAGCCCGGGCCACCTCTTCCGAAACCGCACCATGCTCAATCATCAGATCCACACTGACTCCAAGTTCCTCTTCCTTCGCCTCGTTCGAGTATGTCACCCAACCCTGCTCGAACCATTCGGAAGCCCCCGGAACATCTGTAAGGGAATGTGCGATCAGACCTCCTGTGCACGATTCGGCGACCGCCACCTTCTCTCCCCTGGCCAGCAGAAGCCGGGCGATCTGTTCCGGGATATCCAGATTCTCCCTGGCATAGAGACAGCTGCCCGCCGCGTCAATTACCCTCGATTCGGCTTCATCGAGTCTCCTGGTTACATCCCCCCCGTAATCGCCCCTGCCCGTTAGGTAGAGGGATACGCCGGCGGGTCCCGGCAGATAGGAGAGCATAACCTCCGGTGCCAGATCCTCCAGCCCTCCTATCCTGTCGAAGAGATCCGATTCTCCAATGCCGGTCGTCCTGTACCATCTTCGCTCGTATACCTGCTGCCCACCGTATTTTTCGGCAAGTATGGGCTCGACCCACTCCTGGTATAGAGCTTTCATCTCAGAGGGCACGCCGGGCAGAACGAAGAGGAGTGAATTACCCTGACGTTTCAACATCCCCGGAGCGGTACCGAGAGGATTGACATGAAACTCGAATCCCTCCGGCACCAGGGCCTGATCCAGGTTCACAGGGGTGGGTTCACGTTCTCTGGCAGAGAAGAACCCGCGAACCGCCATTTCCACTTCCACCCTTCTCTTCATTCCGACTCCGAAAAGGTCGGCCATCGCCTGCTTGGTTCTGTCATCCTGGGTGGGGCCCAGCCCGCCGCTGACTATAATCAGGTCGGCCTGATCTAGAGCTTCTTTCACAGCCGTTCTGATGGCTGATTCGTCATCACCTATGGAAACTGCTCGTTCCACATCCATGCCCAGACCGGTGAGGCGCTCTCCGAGCCAGGCGGTGTTCGTATCGACGCGAACACCATTGATCAGTTCGTCACCTATTGTGATGATCTGACAGTGAAAGGCAGGCATATCACCAGGAAGTGATAAGAATCAGCAGAGCACGGAGCGCCAGGTTCGCATAGATTCCAGAGACCACGTCATCAGCGATAACACCCCACCCTGCAGGCAGTTTCTCCGCTGCCCTTGCCGGGGGAGGTTTGGTGATGTCGAAGAACCGGAATAAGAGAAAGGCACCCAGCACTACCGACCAGCCCGTGGGAATGGCCCAGACGGCAACTGCAAATCCGGCGAATTCATCCCAGACTATCGATCCGGCATCGTGACCGAGATATTTTTCAGCATGTCCCGTCAGATGAACACCCAGAATACAGATGGCCGTAACAAGGACAGCACTCAAAACAGGGTCGATAAGGACAGCACTCAAAACAGGATCGATTTGGGTCACATAACCATAGATGACTGCCAGGAAAAAGGTGGCAAAGGTCCCGGGTGCAAGTGGCGCAAACCCGATTCCGAATCCACACGCTATCCAGGTGCGGAATGTCAGCTCACCTCTTTTGGTCTGCAGCGGCACCGCCCTCAGCCATCCAGAGTTGTCCGGGCCTGCAGAGCCCGTGAGATCGTGTGCTCATCTGAATATTCAAGGTCGCCGCCCATCGGGATGCCGCGGGCCAGCCTGGTTACCTTCACGCCCCTGGGTTGAATGAGCCGGGCGAGGTAGAGAGCAGTCGTATCACCGTCCAGAGTGGCATTATTGGCCAGAATCAACTCTTCCACGTTCCCTTCATCGATTCTGGAAAGGAGCTGATCTATTGACAGATCTTCAGGCCCGATCCCTTCGAGTGGATTGATCGATCCCCCCAGCACGTGGTAGCTGCCGTTGAAAGCCCCTGTTCGTTCGATAGCAATTACATCGGTAGGCGTCTCAACCACGCAGATGACAGATTCTGTCCTTCTCGGATTCTCACAGATCTTACACAGCTGGTCATTTTCCGACAGATTGCTGCAGCGGGGGCAGAATGTGATACCAGTTGCTATATCTTCCAGCACCTGTGCAAGACGTCGAGGTGCCTCCCCCTTGTACTTCAGGAGGAAAAAGGCCAGCCGCTGGGCAGTCTTGCGTCCTATCCCGGGCAACCTGGTCAGCTCTTCGATCAGAGCTTCGACGGCATCGGGAAGCGAGCTCATCACAAGATTTTTTTATATCCCGCCGAGCAGGCTGTCCAGATTCAGTCCGGGCGGCAGCATGCCGCCGGCTGCTCCAGCCATTACTTCCTGCGCCTTCCTGGTTGCTTCCTCGGTAGCACCAGCTACAGCAGCGACGATCAGGTCTTCCAGCATTTCCAGATCGTCATCTGCGAGAGCTTCCTTCTCGATCTTTATATCGATCAATTCGCGGTGTCCGTTCATGACGGCGGTGACCAGTCCTCCTGCTGCTGTTCCCTCCACGTGGATATTCTTGAGTTCTTCCTGGGCTCTGGCGATATCGGCCTGAAGCTGCTGTATCTTTTTCATCATTCCTGCTTCGAACGGATTGGCCATCAATGCTACCGCCTTTCGATTGCCACTCTACATGCCGGGACGACCGCCCGGATCATCTTCCAGCCGGGCACCGAACAGGTCGACAATCTTTTTCAGATTTGGATCCTGCTGGCACATGCGATCGAGAAGTTTCTGATTCAGGTCGTGTTTCCCCCGGACATCATCGATCCCGCTGCCCGATCGATCCTCAACCTTTATGCACCGGACTCCATAGGCGTGCCCAACGATCTCTCTTGTCGATTCGCGGATCAGATCTATGTGCCTGTTGACCATATTCACATGGAAATTGTGGTTCTCACCGGTAAAGGCCAGAACCAGCCTGTTCTCTTCTATTCCCTTCAGTTCAGCCTCGGCCAGGAATGCACCGAGGGTCACTTTCCTCCGTCGCACCTCTTCGATAATGTCATTCCAATGCCTGCTGACCGCCTCGGCCTGCTCCGGTGTGTTACTGTTTCCTTCCCCTTTTCCCCGGTACCCTCCTCCGGTCCCTGACCGGCCCTCTCCCATCTCTGACTCGTAGATGTCTGTCGGTGGAAGATCGGCATCTGCAGAAGAAACCGTTGCAGTCGCACCTTCCGTCGTCGAAGAATCACCCTGTGGCTTCGGATCAGATTTCCGGGGCTGGCTGCTCACAGTCGAGACGGGATTCCCTGAAAGCGTTCCCTCAATCCGGTCAAGCAGAGCGGTCAGATCGACGGTCCTGTCCATGCTCGCAAGCCTCAGGAATGTGGCCTCAAGCGTAATCCAGGGCTGTGGACTATCCCGGAGCGATTGAGCGGCATTGCCGACCAGTTCCAGCCTCCGCAGGTAATCTTCCAGACCGAAGAGTTCACAGCTCTCCATGTACTGCTTCTGCTCCTTTTCAAGAAGCGTTTCCAGGGCGGCTACCCCGCCTACGCTGGCAGCAATCAGGTAACGGAGATGCTCGGCGTAACCGAGCATGAACTCGCGAGGATCCTGTCCATCCTCGATTATCGCTGCGGCCAGACCCATCACTGCTGCGGCATCAGTCTCCGCAGTAAGTCTGGTCAATTCAAAGAAGCGTTCGGAATCCACGACACTCAGCACTTCGCGTGCTGCTTCAAGGGTGATATTGTCTCCGGCATATGACCGAACCTGGTCCAGCAGGCTTTCCGCATCCCTCAACGAACCTTCCGCTTTACCTGCTATAAGGTGAAGCGCTTCCTCTTCAGCAGTGATCCCCTCCTTCTCTATGATCATTTTCAGGGTTTCGCTGATAGCGCCGACACTTATCCGCCTGAAATCGTAGCGCTGCACCCTGCTGAGAATCGTCGGCAGCACTTTTGACGGCTGTGTGGTGGCAAAGACGAAGACAACGTGTCCCGGCGGTTCTTCGAGTGTCTTCAGGAGGGCGTTGAAGGCCTCGGTAGTGAGCATGTGAACTTCGTCTATTACATATACCTTGTAGCGCCCTTCGAAGGAGGCATACCTGACGGTTTCCCGCAGTTCCCTTATCTGATCGATGCCACGGTTGCTGGCCCCATCGATCTCCATCACATCGACACTTGTGCCGCGCGTAATGGTCTGGCAGCTCTCACACTCTCCGCATGGTTCGGCAACCATAGTGTCGGAGGACCTGCAGTTAAGTGCCTTGGCGAGGAGACGGGCCGTTGTGGTTTTTCCGGTTCCCCTCGGGCCGGCGAACAGGTAAGCGTGGGCGATCTGACCTGTTTTCAGGGCATTCTGGAGTGTCCGGGTGATGTGCTCCTGGCCCACAACCTCGGAGAAGGTCATGGGACGATACTTTCTGGCGGTTACCTCGTAGGGCTGATCCATATGCTCGTTTCCATCCGGAAACGGTTCCTTTCCGCCTCGTAAACACGCTTGTCACCATCCGAACAACCCGGAATGGTGACTTCACGTGTATCGTATCCTAAAAAGAAGGGGCCGTACACCCACCTTCGGCCATGCTTCAGGTTCGCGATCCCGCGCCTCAATCACCTGTTATCTGGCGGAGAGGGTGGGATTGTCTCACCTTCAGCTTCGCTTCAGGTTCGCGATCCCGCGCCTCAATCACCTGTTATCTGGCGGAGAGGGTGGGATTCGAACCCACGGTGCGGGGATACCGCACATACGATTTCCAGTCGTACACCTTCGACCAGCTCGGTCACCTCTCCTGGTACTTCTTCATCAGGTAAGACAGCGGATGCCCCACCGTACAGATATGTCAAATTAGGTGGACGGTCCGTAAGTGTCAATCCTCCCGGGAGCGTCGGCCAGCTGTTCGATCAGAGATCAGACGATACCGCTCGCCACCAGCGCCCCGGTCAGGAGCATCAGGCTCCCCACGAATATGCGGATACCCTTCAGCGTGACCTTATCGAGCATCCTGCGGCCCAGGATTGCGCCGAGAAATGCTGCGCCAGTAGCAGAGAGCAG